>FZPS01000192.1_pt45 | contig 92361 bp, 79 predicted proteins | sample 1817821 | NCBI WGS metagenome assembly FZPS01 (sample SAMEA104158645, study PRJEB21678) | metagenome | place: Germany | collected 2015-04-21
GTTTCAGGTTAATCACCCGGTCGATGGAATCGATGAAATCACTTACGTTGCACACGGCGTTCCCATACCACGGTCCGAAACGGTCCAAATCAATATCCGTTGAAAACACAAGTCCCAGGTCAGGAAACAGGAAACCGCAATGTCCCAAGGTATGGCCGGGGAGGTGGAGCACTTCAAACCTGGTATGGCCGAGGTCTATTATCCTGCCGTCGCTCATGGTTTCATGAGGTTCACGAAACTCATAGCCCCACTGGTCCAGCGTCAGGTAGCGAGAAAGGTCCACCCCAACGTACTGGCTCCCCACGGTGCTTATAAACCGCTCCCGGGAACTCAGATACGGAAAGTCGGCTTCATGGGCCATAATTTTCGCCTGTGGAAAGTGGCTGTTGTACCGATTGTGGTCAACATGGTAATGGGTGCTGATAATAAGGTCGATATGTTTGCTGCGTAGGTAATGGAGAGCATCTTCGGTTACGGACGTATCGATGATACAGCAGGCATCATCCTCGATCAGAATGGTATTACAATACGGAAAATGATACTCGGGAGCTTCCAGCAGTGATACACGGCGGGATAGCTTCTTTAATTCTGATTTCATTTCTCCTCCCTCACTCAACTCCTGTAGGTGTGTTTTAATAGCAGATGAATTCAACTGCTAACCGATTTTATTATCGGTGAGCAGAAGCACAGAAGCCTTCGATAATTCTATCCCTGCAACCAGTGAAGGCCTGTACGCATCTTATTCTGATAATAACACATATTTCCCTGCTGCACCTGTTTATGGGGGAAATAATAGTATGGACGGTGTTTCCAATTGTAAAGTAGACTGATGGCTTTTTTCACCTGAAGATCTCTAAAGGTATCACTTCAAACATCCGGCGGTACCCTTCACGGGTGGGGTGAGCTCCGTCCAGCAACAATTCCTCCTGCAGGATGCCCTCGGCATCAAAGAAAGCACGGTGGAAATCAATGGTCGCCAGGTTGTTGGCGGCAGCGAATTTAATCATCCAGTCCCTCACCCGCTGGAGACGCCTTTCGGATTCATCGTAATCAATGGGGGTCGGCAGACCAAAAACGACTTTGATCCCTTTTTGGGCGGCCAGTTTATACATTTCATTCAGGTGCCAGGTGATACGGTCTACAGATTCCCTCCATACGACATCATTTGCACCACCCATTATGATTACATAGTCCGGATCGTGGGCCAGGACATCGCGCGAAAACCTGTTCAACATATCCCCGGTAGTATTACCATTTATCCCCTTATTAATGATCAAGTGTCCGGTGGCTTCAGCCAACAAGCGGGTCCAGGAGGCCTCCTCCCCGTAGGGGAAACCATAGGTAATGCTGTCACCGATGCATACAATTTTTTTCATAAGCCACCTCCAGGTAGTGCCGTCAGTTGTAACCCCGGCCGATGAACAGCATCATTACCGGTCCGTAATACATTATTTCATGATTTACCTTTACAGATCAACTTCTCAGCATATAGCGTTCTTCGTCAACTATGACGACACACTCTTTTCTGACCAACCGCTCCAGGTGTTTCTCAATCATATTCCGCTCCCAGAAACCATTATAGACATAATCGTAATTCTTATAGAATATATTGCGGCCGACCAGATCATCCAGGGTTACCGGTTCTTTAAGGTGCTTTTTTATACGTTCCTCTGCCTCTGCTATCTTATCCAGATAGGATAGCAGCTTTTCCTCAATGTTTTCTCGGATGGGCTTACGATGCGAGCAGCAGTAGATCCTGGGTTTTAGGTCAATAATCCTGCGGATGGAAGCCTCGAAATCCTCCAGATTGGAAAGGTGGTCACCGTACCAGGGTCCGAAAGGAATCAGGTCAATATCGCTACCGAATACAATGCCCTCCCGCTCAAAGTAGAACGCAAGATGACCCGGGGTATGCCCGGGGGTATGGAGAACGGTAGCCCTGGTATGCCCGAAATCAATTACCTCCCCATCCTTGAGGAACCCGTCCACCTTGAACTTCCGGGGTGGTATGCTCCTGCTTTTCCTGGCCTTGGCCAGGTATTCCTTTTCCCCTTCCCTGGTTTTGTCAAGTCGAGATATTCCCGCATAATAGCGCCGAGCCTCTTCGTCCACCAGGGGCGGGTATTCCAGAGGATGAACCAGTACCCGAGCTTGAGGAAAGAGATGATTGCCATTGGTATGGTCCCGGTGATAATGGGTATTGATAACAATATCTATCCGGGTTGGTTCTATAGGGGCGAAGGCCCTTTCCCCCGCTCCCGTATCAATAACGGCCCGTATATCGGAATCGATCAAGAGGCAATGACAATAAGGGAAACCGGCATTTTGCGCTCTTATGAATTTTATACCGGGAGCAACTTCGATGATCATTACTGTTCTCCTTTTTCTGCTCCGGCAGCGATCCGATCAATTATCTTCCCTACCTGTTCTATGTTTTCCCCGTATGCTCCCCAGTTCCCGGATTTCAGGGCGTTTTGGGCTTTATCAAAATATGACTTGGCCTGTCGGGCCAAATCGGCCAGGCTATCTTCATCCGTGGGACCCGGGGCGGTATCAGGTTTTTCTGCTTTAGGAGGTTGAACCTCTCGTCTCTGGCCAAAGACCCGTTGTAATGCTTCCTCAAGAGTCGGTTCCATGACTACATTATCTCCATATACTACTATGACCCTTCTAAGTTCCGGGATTTCGCTCTGTTCCGCCTGCAGGTAAACCGGTTCTACATAAAGCATCGAACGTTCTATGGGGATTACAATAAGATTACCCCGATAAACGGTGGAACCCTTCTGGCTCCACAGGGTCATCTGCTCGGAGATCTCCGAATTCTGGTCGATACGAGATTCAATCTGCATCGGCCCGTATATCAGCTCCTGCTTGGTAAAGTCATAGACTTTGAGCTTACCATAGTTATCACCATCGGAACGTGCACAGAGCCAGCCGATCATGTTCTGCTTGGTGTTAGGGGTAAACGGGAGCATCAGGATGTACTCCGGATGATCCTCATCAGGCAGTTGCATGATGATGTAATAGGGCTGTATCTGTTCCACTTTGTTCCCCACAATCTCCTGCGGGATGTTCCATTTATCTTCCTTGTTGTAAAAAACTGAAGGGTCCGTCATATGGTAGAGGCTGTACATCTTGGCCTGTATCAGGAACATATCTTCAGGATACCTTATATGAGTTCTCAAGCCTGCGGGCATGTTTTCCAAGGGCTGCAGGAAATTCGGGAATATGGGGAATATGGAGCGGATTATCGGATCCTCAATATCGGCAATGTAAAAGGAGGTTTCCCCGCTGTAGGCGTCGACAACTACCTTTACCGAATTCCGGATGTAGTTCTTGCTGCCTGCGAACGGTTCCGAATAAGGGTAATGCTCGCTGGTAGTATAAGCATCCATCATCCAGTAAAGCTTACCATCATCATTCAGCACGATATAGGGGTCCTGATCATATTCCAGGAAAGGAGCGATTTTGGCAACCCTCTCTCTGATATTGCGGTAGATCAGCAGCTGACTGTCCGGTTCAATCTGTGATGATATGAGTATCCGGTAGTCACCCAGCACCCAGGCAAATACCAACCGCTTGGCCAGCGAGCCCATCTTAATCCCGCGGTCGGCTTGGTAGGTACAGCGTGCATTCTTACTGCCCATGGGGTAATCAAATTCAGGAGTGGCAGTATTAACAATTACATATGAACTTTCTTCTTCACCGAAATAAATCTCCGGGCGCTCTACCTTAAGGTCCACACTCGCACGCGGCGGGATATCCTTTAGAAAAAACAGGGGCAGGCCTTCCTGGGCTACCTCATTCACCGGACTCATGGCCAATCCGTAGCCATGTGTGTACTCAAGTTTGCGGTTGATCCAGGTCTGAGGCGTGTTCTCCTGTGAGAGTTCCCGTGGAGCAAGCATCACCTGACGGTAGTGGCCGTCAATTATATAACGGTCGATATCGATGTCATGGAAGCGGTAGTAAGGTCTGATCTCCTGAATTGCCTGGTAGGTGGTCTTCAAAGGCTGCCAGTCCCAGAGACGAATATTCTCAATAGTAGCCTCATTGGCCTGGAGATCCTCCCAAGTAAGGTCATAAGTTATTTCGTATGGTTTGGATTCTACTTTATCCAGGTTATATGCAGCCCGGGTATATTTTATATTGTTTTCAATGTACGGCTTTTCACGATTAAATTCGTTGGGCTCCACCGACAGCTTTTGGACAATCGCCGGGTAGACGCTGCCAAAAACGATGACCACTCCCACCCAGAGCCCCAGGCTGAGCAAAACCCAGTTCATCCGTTTTATTATTAGATTAAGCAATAAAATAACCGCTACGACAATCGTAATAACAGCCAGGATCTTGTATGCCAAAAGCCGGGCATGAACATCCGTATACCCGGCACCATAGACCACACTGTTACTGGAGTAAAGAATGCCGTAAGCAGCCAGTCTATATCCCCAGGATTTGCAGAGAAAGATCAGGCTCAAGAGTATAATCAGGTGAGCCTTGGGCCAGTTCAATTCTCGTAGATTAAAATCGATAAGCTTGAAGGAAGTCATCAAGAAATAAACAAGTCCCACCGCAATTACTGTAGCGATTAAGATGGGCATTAAGATGTTGTACAGCACCTGATACAACTGGAGGTCAAACACGTAAAACCCGATATCCCGACTAAATATCGGATCCTTAAGGTTAAAGGCAACACGGTTTAAGTACTGCTGAACGGTTATCCACTTTTCAGCTCCATACATACCGAGAGGCAGAGCTATAAAAAAACCAAGGAGCGCAAAGACCAGATTGGTATTTGTGGAGTGCAAAACGGCATCCCAGCCCGGCTGTTCATCGTATATTATTTCGCGGCCGTCATCATTAGTCAGCTTGATCTGCTGGTTGAGGTATCGTCTTGTTAAACCGAGGTTGACAAAAATAAACAGAAAGGCAAAAAGAAATACCGCGATGCCCAGCCCCCACTTGTTCAAGAGGCTGATTTTGAAAACCTCCGCGTAGTCTAAAGAGCTGAACCATAACCAGTCAACATACAGCTTGCTTAACGCAGAAATAAGAATCAAAACCGCTAATACTGCGGCAATGATCACCCATTTTTTCGATTTGTTCACCGCAATGCACCCTCTCCTCGGAAATAATTATCCAGTGTTAGGTGGCGTTGAGATCCTGGTGGATAATTCTGCAAATATAGAATTAGTCGCTCTGATAATTATAGCAGAATTAGCCGCATTAGCATATTTCACTGGTGGTCCCGGTGTGTAAAAAACAACAGGCTTTGCTTGCTGCAAAACCTGTTGTTGACTCTGACCTATAACGGATCACCTGTACGGGGTGAAAATCAGCCCCGCACACCCCAGAAATCAGCCGCCAGCTTCACGATCTCCTCTACCAGATCATCGTATCCCATCCCATAATGGGAGGCTGCGTCCGGGAAGAGACTTAACCCGGTCATCCCCGGTATGGTGTTTACCTCCAGGACCCAGGGCTGCTCCGACGAATCAATTATAAAGTCTATACGTGAAAAACCACGACAGTTTAAGCTCCGGTAGATACTTTTGGCAATACTCTTTACTCTATCCGCAGCTTCGCTGGATATCCGGGCAGGGATAATGTGGACACTTCCTCCCGGGGTATACTTTGCTTCATAATCATAAACACCTTTCGCGGCTTCAATCTCTATCAAAGGCAACACCACCGGCTCATTGTTCCCCAGCACAGAAGCGGTTATCTCCACTCCCGCAATGAACTTCTCGGCCAGCGCTTGATCGCTCATCAACAGGGCTTCGACAACGGCACCATCGAGAGCCTCTTCCTCTCGGACTATGCTTGTGCCAATCGACGATCCCTGTGTAGCCGGCTTGATAACTACCGGAAGGCCCAGCTCATTTATGATCTGGGCCTGTACCGCTTTTGAATTCTTGAAGTAGGCATCCTTGTCAATGACCATAAAAGGAGCAGTCGGTATTCCTTCATACATTAGAAGCTTTTTCGTCAGCACCTTATCCATGCAAACCGCACTGCACGCAACCCCCGACCCCGTATAAGGCAGCCCCATTACCTCCAACAGCCCTTGGATAGCGCCATCCTCGCCATACCTGCCGTGTAGAGCGATGAAGACCAGTTCCGGATCAATTTCTTTCAATTTAGCCGCTACGTCTTCGGCAGCGTCAACGGGAATTGCCTCATAACCTTTTCTCAGCAGGGCTTCAGTTACTGCTCTGCCGCTTTTCAGAGAGACCTCACGCTCCCTGGATTTACCACCCATCAGAATTGCTATACGCATTTTATCTCCCTTTCTCTACCCATCTCTTTTTATACTAGTCAATAACCGGGTTCGGAAGCAGCAAGTATTGAAGTACCAACCAAGTTTTCTCGCTAACCGGGAAGCCTTATCTACCAACCTACTATACGTGATCTCATAACATTATATTACAAACAGCCGTATCGTGATTTGCTCAACAGCCCTTTTCCCGCAACAGCGAATCCAGTGTCCCTGGAGGAACCATCGTGCTTCCGAGTCTGACCTCCGGTGTATAGAGGCCATGGTAGTCACTTCCACCCGTCGCCACCAGCCCTATTTCACTCGCCATTCTTTCATAATGTATTACCAACTGACGGCGATTGGTTCCAAAGTAATAGTAGTAAACCTCCAGGCCGATGCGCGCTGTATTAAGGAGATCAACAACCATTTTGTCATCATGAATCAGACCCGGGTGGGCCAAAACCGGCACTCCGTTTGCTTTCCTGATCAACTCTACCGCTTCGGCAAAGGGATTACCCGTAAAGATAACATAGGCCAGCCCATTTTGGGATAGGTAACGGCGTAGAGTATCAACCGCCTGTTCTTTTGTTTTCAGATAACCGGCTTTGAACAAGGCCATGATGATATGGTTTTTGCCAATTGTTCTTCCTTCCGCGGCAATATTATAGAACTGTTCCTTGTCCAGCTTAAAGCCTAACCGCTCCAGATTGTCGACAATCTGCAGGCTGGTGTCGTTGCGCTGTTGCTGTATCTCCTTGATGCGGGAGCGGAAGTCCTGATCATTGGTATCAAAGTAGTAACCTAGAAGATGGATCTCTCTTCCTTCAAAACAGGTTAGAAACTCGATGCCGGGAACAACCGTCAGTCCCTGCGCTTCTGCCAGGCCGCCTATCGAATCCATTCCGGCAATACTCTCGTGATCAGTAAGGCTGATCGTTTTAACGCCCGCCGATATTGCTTCATCTACCAGCTTGGCGGGAGATGTAGATCCATCCGAAGCAGTGGTATGAATGTGCAGATCGATGCTTCCTCGATTCAAGTTACCGTTCTCCATTCTTGGCTGAATCCTATATTATGATAGCAGACTTCGGCCGAAGTATTCTAATAACTGTTTAGGCTCCGAAAAACTGGAACCTTGCTTGTATCCCCTTTTAACTCGCGGTATTCCAAGTATACCCGGTAATGACTCCGGATAGTTTTCGCCTATGAGAAGTATTAGGCTGTTAAGGAGGATGAGGTCTCGTATCATTCAGCAATTGGTATCGGTATTCCGACAACGTCACAGCGGGTGACCTTGAAAATTCAGTATTCATATGCTATGATAACACTTGCAGATTTTTAGGGGAGTAGCTCAATTGGTAGAGCGGCGGTCTCCAAAACCGTAGGCTGCGGGTTCGATTCCTGTCTCCCCTGCCATCATAAAACACCGTAAAACCGGGGTTAGGTTCACCCCGGTTTTTTCGTGGTAAAATGTATTTTGCCGTTTCAGTGACCAGTTAGTGACCAGTTCTATTTCTTTCAGTATGTCTCTTGAAATTATCTTGACCAGGCAACGAAAATAGAACTCTGGATGACATCTAAACTGAATGCCGGGGCTACACTGGTTTAATCGCGCCATTTGGCACCAAAGAAACAAAGCACGATAAAAATAAGTTGAGGCAATAGATGTTTTTATAAAGTACTGGTTTTTGGCTGCAGTTGAGCCACGCGGAAATGAGGAATGTATCCTCGATTACTGAAGGTTTTACTCGGTATTTGGCGTTCTAGATTCTCCTTCCTTTTTAATAAAATAAGACTATGGAATGGACCATCAGAAATGACCGTCAATCGGTAACGGTCGGTATTAACTATCGTCTTCGGCTTTTATATCGTCAGGGGTTAACCCCAAGCTTGATTCGCTTAGGGCGTGAGCATTCCCGTCTATTCTGGGCTGAAAGAGGTTATTCCTATATCCCGAACAAACAGGTATTGATACGTTCGGATGACGTCATATGGGATGAGGTAGAACGCCGGTGGCTCTACAAAAGTAGTAGACTGATCCCGATGCGTTTTAACGACCCGCAGATTATTGGAATAGCGGTAGAGGCCTCATAATAGGGAACCTTGAGGTATTTCCCCCGTTCCCTTTTTTGCCTGCTGCGATTAAGATTCAACCTAAATCAAACCGTTTGTTCCCTCCGTTAGGTTTCTCGATGGATGCTCGCCTCCCCTTCAAAACGTAAAATCACAGTCCGCGCAGCCCTTTGGTCAAAACCGGAATACATGATGGTCAGGACCCTCATACCTGCTGTCAACTTTCGACGGTCTGGAGGTTTAATACCGGCCGATAGAGAATGCTATAAAATGAAACGAACTCTATATACGCCTAAGAGCTCAAAGGTCGAGAGGAGGAAGAAAATTGACAGATTTAGCCTATACTTCAGCCACAGATTTGGCAAGGCTGATTAGAACCAAAGAAGTCTCGCCAGTTGAAATTGTTGATCATTCACTTTCCAGGATTGAAGCCTTAAATCCCCTGGTAAATGCATTCTGCACCATAGTTGCCGAGCAAGCCAGGGCCGAAGCCAGGGAAGCTGAAAGAAAAGTAATGCGGGGAGAGGAACTGGGGCCTTTACATGGATTGCCTATCGCCATCAAGGACCTTACCTTAACGGCCGGTATCCGTACTACCTTTGGCTCCATGGTCTTCAAAGACTACATACCGAATGAAGATGCCATCTGCGTTAAGAGGATCAAGGAAGCAGGAGCCATCATCATGGGTAAGACCAATACCCCGGAGTTTGGACACAAGGGTACCACTGACAATCTGCTGTTTGGAACCACGAAAAACCCATGGAACCTGGAACTGACAGCGGGAGGTTCCAGTGGAGGTTCAGCCGCCGCCGTGGCGGCAGGATTGGTTCCGATGGCTGAAGGCAGTGACGGTGGCGGTTCCATCCGGATTCCCTCAAGCTTCTGCGGTTGTTTTGGGTTTAAGCCGACATACGGCAGAATCCCTTACGATGCCAATACCAGGAACATGTTCTGGTCCCAGGCGCCGTTCCTGCATTTTGGCCCCATAACCCGGACGGTGGAGGATGCGGCTCTCCTGTTTTCAGTCATGTCCGGCTATCATCCTCTTGATCCGTATTCCCTGCCCGATACTGGAGAAGACTTTCTTTACGAAATCAGAAAAAGCCCCGGGGACTTACGGGTAGCTTACAGTCCTGACCTGGGATTTTACCAGGTGGATAAACGGGTCAGGCTGGTCATTGAAAAAGCGGTTCAAAACCTGCAGACTCTGGGGATTAAGGCTGAGCTGATAGATGTTGATCTGGGATCGAAAAAGGACTTTGAGGAAGCCTTCATTGCCATGTGGTATGCACAGATCGCTTCCGCCTATGCCTGGTTGCTGCCGGAGAAGAAAGAAATGCTTCCCAAATCCGTCATCTTCATGTTGGAAACCGGACAGGCCATGACGGCCATGGACTACAAAAAATCGGAACTGATTCGTACTGACATCTGGTACCGGTTGCAGAAGGTATTTGAGAATTATGAACTGCTGGTCTGCCCTACCCTGGCAGTGCCTGCATTCTCTCACCAGATACGGGGACCAAAAGAGATTAACGGCGTCAAAGTTAGTCCTCATACCGACTGGATGTTAACCAATTCCTTCAATATGACGGGGCATCCGGCGGCTTCACTGCCGGTTGGTTTTTCTGATGAAGGCCTTCCCATAGGTATGCAGGTAATAGGCAGGAGGCTCGAGGACAGCACAGTTCTGCGGCTCTGTTATGCCTATGAACAGGCCTTCCCCATGAGACGCCGACCTCTCCTTTAAGGCCGGCCGCCCGTTAATGTCGACCGGCTAACAGGATACCTCATGCCACTTTCGCTGTGTGGAACTTACGCTCTGTGACCGACGGTGCCGGTCGCAAAAATAGAAACCCCGCAATTGCTGCGGGGTTATTTCGATACATATGCCGCCGGGGCCCTATCCTATCAACTTGACGAATGCATCGTATTGCTCGGCATTGCTCCGGTTCTTGGGTCGGATCATCGTCAGTGTTTTGCCGTCGGTAAAGGTCAAAACAGCTTTCTGCAGGGTTACTTTGATGTTGTCATTGCACTGTGCAATCGAATAGCTGCGTTCAACTTTAATGAGCTTATCACGCTGAAAGTTGCAGATCTCAATAAAATCAGGAGTAAGGATTTCGGCTCTTGTAATGGCCTTCTCAGAAAGCACCCAGATTATCTCTCTAAACTTTTCCGAGTCTTCGTCCATGTCCCCGAATTCTCTGTACCACCCTTTGATTGCCCCAACTACTGTCAGCGCATTTTGCAAAATGTCAAACGAGTAATGTCCAGTTTCCAACTCCATTTCGATGGCCTTCAGCATACTCTTCCCCCCTTATAGGATCATCTATTCATCATCAGCTGTAGATTATCCTGCTTCAAATAATGGTTATTATTGAGTCAAGTCAGGATATTAAAAGTCGGGGATTTCCCAAAACTACGTTATCATTCCTTTTGATAGTCCGGAACTCGCAGAGGAGATACTGCGGAGTTCAAAGGAGGTTGGCACTGTAGAGTTTAGGTAGATAAAAAGAGGATGTTCCGAAGAACATCCATGTCCGCCATGGAGGTGGAGGCCTCCATTGAGCTTGAAATTAAGTTTGACCGCCGCCAAAAAAACGGATAGTATTCTTCTATAATCCCCGGAATATGAACAGCTGTACGATGGAAAGGTAGGACCGTAGCTCGAGAGTTCACAATCAAAAAGGGACAGCAAGTTCCCCTCCAGGTGAATAAGTAAACAGATTATGTGAGGACAAAAATACCTCTACGGTTTTCTCAGCTATAAACAGGGAGTACAGGTTATGAGTTCAAAAACACTTTTCCGCCAAATCAAAGCGGCTAACCTGAAGTACCGGATGGTACAAACAGGTGATCGGATTGCAGTAGGACTTTCCGGAGGCAAAGACAGTCTGGTTCTGCTGCACGCTCTACGATTATTAAAGGATTATACCCCCTTGGAGTTTGAATTGTTCCCTGTAACCATTGATCTGGGATGGGGCGATGACTGGAGTCTTATCTCCGAGCACTGCGCGGCCCTGGGTTTGCCGCACTCCATCGTAAAGACGCAGATTGGCCCCCTGGTTTTTGAAGAGCGTAAGGAATCCAACCCCTGTGCTCTTTGTTCCAACCTGAGATCCGGCTCCCTCAACCGTACTGCTGTTCAATTAGGCTGTAACAAGGTAGCTCTGGGACATCACCTGGATGACGCCTTGGTTACACTGATAATGTCGATGATGTTTGAAGGAAGATACCGTACTTTCCGACCGGTAACGCATCTGAGCCGCATGAATCTTTTTCTCATTCGACCTCTGATCTATGTTGAAGAAAAACTGGTGGCGAAAACAGCCAAAACCCTGTATCTTCCGGTTAAGAGCAGCCGGTGTCCGGTTACCGGTGCCACCAACCGCGAAAAGGTTAAAAGTTTCCTGGACGCGCTGGAGTCCCATTATCCATCCAGTAAGCGGCGGATGTTAAAGGCCATGGAAAACGCCGATGCCAATAGTTTCTGGGACTAACCGGCGGTCCAACTCCCGCCTACTCTAATATTTCCGCCTCCGGCGAATGATAGGCGAACAATTGTTTTCATTTCCTTATCCATGCTATACTGAATAAAAACTGGAGGGGAAAAATGAATTCCAAAACTGCCCTTACTGCCAGGCAACAGGAGATTTTCGACTATCTGCAGACCCATATAAAAAAACATGGTTATCCGCCGTCGGTTCGGGAAATCGGCCAGGCTTTGGGGCTTAGCTCCAGTTCTACTGTTCATGCACACTTGACCCAGCTTGAAGATAAAGGATGGATACGAAGGGATCCCACCAAACCCCGGGCAATTGAAATACTGGCGGATGATAACGAAGAAAAGCTCGAACCGGAAGTAATTACCCTCCCGATTGTCGGCAAAGTTGCCGCCGGTGTTCCTATAACCGCAATTGAGAATATCGATGGATATGTGAGCGTCTCCGCTGATTTTCTCGGTAAGGGTAACCACTTTTTGTTGCGGGTAAGCGGTGACAGCATGATTGAGGCCGGAATCCTGGACGGTGACCTGGTTATTGTTCGGGCTCAAGAGGTAGCCGAAAACGGGGATATCGTAGTGGCTTTACTGGATGACGAGGCCACAGTTAAGCGCTTTTACCGTCGAACCGACCATGTGGAGCTACTGCCTGAGAATCCGAGCATGGAGCCGATTATTGTTGAAAACGTTGTTATATCCGGGATTGTAAAGGGTCTGATACGGCGTATGTAGCCGGAGTTATTGAGCGCACCGTGTTGTAATCCGGCCGGCCGGTATTTATCAAAGACCAACGTTAAAAGGTGGTCAGATACTGGTCAATTTCCCACTGATGCACCCGGGCCCGGTAATCGTCCCATTCCAGCCGTTTGGCATGCATATAGCGGCTGTATATGTGCGGTCCCAGGGCTTCCTGCACCAGCTTATCGTGTCTTAGTTCCCGCAGTGCTTCTCTCAGGGTTCCGGGAAGGCTCTGGATCCCGGCGTCCTCTCTGGCATAGACATCCATGTCGTAGATATTTTTGTCAACTGAAGGCGGACATAACGTACGGTTCTTGATGCCTTCCAGCCCGGTCTTAAGTATGACTGCCAGGGCCAGGTAGGGATTGCATGTGGGATCGGGGTTCCTCAGTTCCAATCTGGTGCCGATACCCCGGCGGGCTGGAATCCGGATCAGTGGGCTGCGGTTCTTATGGGACCAGGCAATATACAACGGGGCCTCGTACCCGGGAACCAACCTTTTATAAGAATTAACGGTAGGATTTGTTACCGCAGTTATGGCCGCTGCATGTTCCAGCACCCCGGCGATAAAGTACATGGCCACATCGCTCAACCCATTGGGTGATGACGGATCATCGAAGGCATTTTTGTTGTCCTTAAATAACGAAATATTTAGATGCATGCCGGATCCGGCCAATCCGAAAATCGGTTTCGGCATAAAGGTTGCATGCAGTCCGTGCTTTTGGGCAATGGTACGAACGACAATACGAAAAGTAATCACTCGATCTGCGGTAGTAAGGGCATCAGCATATTTGAAGTCGATCTCATGCTGTCCTGGAGCCACCTCATGATGAGAGGCCTCAATCTCAAAACCCATGTCCTGCAGGGTCAGAACCATTTCTCTGCGCGCATCTTCTCCCAAATCAACCGGGGCCAGGTCAAAGTAACCTGCTTTGTCGTGGGTTTCCAGAGTCGGACGACCCTGACTGTCTTTTAAAAACATAAAGAACTCGGCCTCCGGGCCGACATTCATCTGATATCCTGCGGCTTCAGCTTCAGCTACCACTCTTTTGAGGTTAACACGGGGACATCCGGGGAAAGGCTCTTTATTAGAATCGTATACATCACAGATCAAACGGGCTGTTTTGCCATCCCGGGTTGTCTTCCAGGGATAGATCGTAAAAGTGTTGGGATCCGGCATCAGGTACATATCCGATTCCTCAATGCGGGCAAATCCCTCAATTGAGGAACCGTCGAACATCAGATCCCCATCCAGGGCTTTCTCCAACTGGTCAACTGTTATCGACACATTCTTGGGCATTCCCATAATGTCAGTGAACTGCAGCCTGACAAATCGCACGTTCTGTTCTTCCGCCAATTTGATTAATTCCTTTTTGTTCATTCCATCCACCCTTTATCATAAGTCCTTGACAGATTCCGCTCTGAGGCTAAAGAGGTTACACCTGTTACTCCCATTAGAATACCACTACCAGAAAGGAGATTAACATCCCGGTTCCCAGGAGAACCTTAAAGGCAATGCCGGCAAATATGCCGATGACCGAACCGGAAGCCACGGTAATCGCCCGGTTGAGATCGCGCAGAAACAGGTATTCCCCGATCAGAGCCCCCACCCACGGACCAACCAGAATTCCTATGGGACCAAAGAATATACCCACAATGATACCCAATCCAGCACCCAGCATCCCCACTTTGCTTGATCCGGCCTTTTGTGCGCCCCAGATACCTGCAATGTAATCTATCAGGACCGATAGGAGAGCCAAAGCACCGATAATGGCAATGTAGTGAACGCTGATAACGTTAAAGCCTTCGTACCAGCCATAAACCAGAATGGCTAGAAATATAATTGGAATACCGGGCAGGACCGGCAGGAAACTGCCGGCAATACCGATCACCATAACCACGATGGCCAGAATAATGGCAATTATATCCATATCAATCCCCCTAATCCCCGCATTATTTCAGGTTGATCTGATTATACAGATTACATTCCAACTATCGCCAGTGCTTCTTGGCAGGGTGAATACTTTTTAGGAGTGCGCCGGCTAGGCCAAATAATTCTGGCTTAGGTTCCCTTTCTACCGGCATCAAATATCACCATCAAAAGTCATGAGCAGTGAGACCAGCTCACTTACCACATAACGGGTGTGCTGGTAGGTAAGTCCACCCTGTAAAAATGCAGTAAACGGCTGTCTTAAGGGAGCGTCGCAGGAAAGCTCAATGGAGGCTCCCTGCACAAAGGTGCCGGCCGCCATTATTACCTCATCCTCATAACCGGGCATATAACCAAACTCCGGTACCACATGGCTGTCGACCGGCGACAACGCCTGTACCCTGCGGATAAAAGCTTCCAAATGTTTACGGCTGGGCAGTTCCACCACCTGAACGATATCACCCCGTTCCTCGTCCCACTCCGGAGATACCTTTAACCCTAGGCTGCCCAACACAGCAGATGCCAGAACTGCCCCCTTCAGCGATTCCCCCACGACATGCGGTGCCAGGAACAGGCCCTGGTAGACGGTTCTGAGATCATAGAGACTGGGGCCTATCTCCATGCCCAGCCCGGGAGCTATCAGGTGATCGGCCACGAGTTCAACCAGATCCCCTTTGCCGACGATGTATCCGCCACCGGCGGCCAGACCCCCACCCGGGTTTTTGATCAACGACCCTGCGATGAGTTCAGCACCTAAATGGCCGGGTTCCCACTCGTCGACGAACTCACCGTAGCAGTTGTCAACCAGGATTAGCGTCCGGGGGCTTGTCTCTTTAACCGCCTTAATTATCTCAGCTATTTCTCCGGTAGACAAAGTCTTTCTACGACTGCTGTAACCGCGTGATCTCTGCAGCAGAACCATACGCGGCTTCTGCGCCAGTGCTGAGGCCAGATTCGCTATATCACAGGAACCGTCGCCTGCGATTGGAACCTCGATATACCTGACGCCGTTTGCAGTCAGACCGTTCTTGCCGGTTATTACGCGGTAGAGCGTATCATAGGGGCTGCCCATTACTGAAACCAGAAGGTCATCGGGTTTAAGCAGGGCAAAAAGACAGCATGACAGGGCATGGGTACCTGAAACAAGCTGCGATCTTACCAGAGCCTCCTCCCCTCCGAATATGCTGGCATACATGCTTTCCAGGGTTTCCCTGCCCAGGTCGTGATAGCCGTATCCGGTGCCGGTGGCAAAATGCTGGGGGGAAACCCGATGAGCCCTGAAAGCCTCCAGCACCCGCTTTTGGTTGCAGTAGGAGACTGCTTCTATCCGTCGAAAAACGGACTTTACCTTGTTTTCCGCCTCCTGTATCAAGCTTTCCGCGCTACTCATAATTAACCTCACCATTCAGAGCTTGTAATACTCGTCCCAACAAAGTCCGTGAACCCCGTACCTGCAGCTGGATCCCGGACGGCAGGTGTTTTCGCTGCAGGACCTGGCTGTTATCATAGAGGAGGTTTACGAGGTCACCCCGACTGTAAGGAATACTTAACGTTATTTCTGTGGCTTCCGCATAAAGAAGCTGTTGTATCCGTTCCAACAATTCGGGTATTCCCTGTCCTGTAAACGCCGAAACCATTATGCCTTCAGGCAGAATTGTTTGGAGGCGTTCCACTTCTACCGGCGGCAGCAAGTCTACTTTATTATATACCTTAAGCTCCAGACGGGGACGGTTATCTATCTCGGCTACCACTTTTTCTACCGTCTTCATCCGCTTTTCAATGCCGGGGGTCGATACATCCAGCACATGAAGCAGAAGATCGGCCTCTTTTACTTCCATCAGGGTAGCCTGAAAGGAGGCCACCAATTGGTGGGGCAGCTTGTTTATAAAACCCACCGTATCACTCAGGACGAAATGCCCACCTTCAGGAAACTCCACCCGGCGCCCGGTGGTATCCAGGGTGGCGAACAACCGGGGGTCTCCTACTTCCTCCGAGCCGGTAAGCGCGGCCATGATAGTTGACTTCCCGGCATTAGTATAACCTACCAGTGATACCATCGGCACTTCCCGCTGCTTTCTCCAACGTCGGGTTAAATCCCGATGTCGGGTTATATCATCCAGTTCCATTTCCAGTTCTTTAATTCTCTGGCGGACCTTCCTGCGGTCTGTCTCCAGCTTCGTTTCTCCCGGTCCCCGGGTACCAATACCCCCACCCAACCTCGACAGCTCGGTCCCGCGGCCGGAAAGCCGCGGCAGGTGATACCTTAAACGGGCCAGCTCAACCTGGATCTTCCCCTCGGCGGTATGAGCCCGTTGAGCAAATATGTCCAGGATTACTCCGGTACGGTCGGTAACCGCAGTTTCTAGAAATCCGGCAATATTCCTCTGCTGAGATAGGGTCAGTTCGTCATCACAAACAACCAGTTCAGCTGATGACTGTTTGACCATATCCCGCAGGGCTTCCAGTTTGCCTTTACCCAGGTAGAAACGGGGTTCAGGCTGCGGCCGCCTCTGGGTGACGGAGCCCAACACCTCATAGTTTCCGCTGCTTTCTACCAGGGTTTTCAGTTCCTGGAGCTCATAGTCGGTATTGTCATTGTTGATTAATCCAAAAAGCAAGCACTTGGTGAGCACAGCCAAACCTCTCTCCTAAATATAAAAACCGCGGAAATCGCGGGCGGACATCATGCATGTTCACAAGCTTATTAATACACATCCGATTCCTCCACTGTTAACAGTGCCCTCCGGCCTACCGAACTCTGAGTTATCAAGCGAAGTGCCTGCTGCCTTACGATCCTTTCCACCAGGTTTCTTATATAACGGGCATTGCCGTCATACCGCGGACGGTTGCGGCAGTAAGATACGATATGGTGGCGGAGTTTCCAGCGGGCCTTATTACTCAAAACATACTCTCTCTGTTCAAACATCTGCAGTGCAATTTCAAACAATTCCTCCGCTGTGTAATCGGGAAACTCCACATGAATGGGAAAGCGCGACTTTAATCCCGGGTTGCTGCGGATAAATGCATCCATTTCATCACAGTATCCAGCGAGAATCACCACCAGATTATCGCGGTGGTCCTCCAGGTTCTTGACCAGCGTAGCGATGGCTTCCCTGCCGAAATCCTTGTCTCCCCCTTGAGCCAGGGTATAGGCTTCGTCAATGAAGAGGATTCCTCCGAGGCTTCTTCTTATCTGTTCCCGAGTTTTTTGAGCGGTATGTCCGATGTATTCTCCGACCAGATCTGCTCTCTCTACCTCCAGCAGGTGTCCCCTGCTTAAAAAGCCCAATTCCTTAAACAACTTCCCCAGGATTCTGGCCACTGTTGTCTTTCCGGTACCTGGATTGCCCTTAAAAACCATATGCAGGACAATTGGTTCCGACTTTATGTTTTCTTCAGCCCGTTTTCTCTGTACCAGGGAAAAAGCCGAGACTTCCCAGATAAGCTTTTTAACCTGATCAAGACCGATAAGTGAATAAAGCTCCGTAAATGCATGGGAATCCTTCTTCTCACTTAAGGGTGTTGCCATCACAATAGGGTCAACAACCTCCGGTTTCTGGGGGTCATCCAGATAGCGCAGGGATATCTCCAATTGGCAATCACCAATCCAAAACGGATGTCGTAAAAAAGACATCCGTTTTTAATAATCCTTCAATATACTACTCAAAACAGCCAGTAGTGGTTACACTTTATAACCGCTTAAATTAAGCCTGATCATTCCTCCTCACCCTTAGTGTCCATAGCCAGTATGCTTATCGGCTTTATGGGGGCGATGGTAGAAATGGCATGCTTGTACACCATCTGCTGCCGACCTTCTTGCTCCACGATGGCGGTAAAGTTGTCAAAACCCTTTATTAATCCTTTTATTTGAAAACCGTTAACCAGGTATATCGTAACCGGTATCTTTTCTCTCCGGATCTGGTTCAAAAACGCATCTTGCATATTTAATTGGTTTTTGGTCACCAATGTTACCTCCTGTTTTGTGAACTTGGTTTAACCTATTCTACAATCATCGATGAGAGTCCTCCTGAAATATTCATATATTTCATATATTAAGACCTCTTCATCAGTAGGTTTTGACAATTCCCACCAATTTATGCGGTGGTCCTTCCTGAACCAGGTTAGCTGGCGTTTGGCGTATCGCCTGGTATCGCGTTTGATCTGAGCAATAGTTTCCTCCCAGGACAGATAACCTTGCAGATAGCTGATAATTTGGGCGTAGCCCAGGGCCTGCATGGAGTTAAGTCCGGGTCCATATCCCCGGGCCAGCAGTCCCTGCACCTCTTCGAGTAAGCCCCTTTCCAGCATAGAATCCACTCTACGGTCCAGATGCTCATACAGCAGGGCGCGGGGCATGCTAATCCCGGCTACGGCCAGATGGTAGCGGCCGGGATTCCTCTTTTGCAGTGCGGAAAAGGGCCGTCCGGTTACCTGTATAACTTCCAAGGCCCGAATGATTCGTTTGCGGTCATTGGGGCTGATCTTGGCGGCTGCTTGGGGGTCCAGAGAACTTAACCTCTGGTGGAGAAATTGATTGCCCCGCAACTCGGCCTCCTCATTAAGTGCTCGGCGGACCTCGGGAGCTGCTTTTATGGGGTATAGTTGGTAATCGTCCACCACCACCTGATAATAAAGTCCGGTACCTCCCACCAGTACCGGTATTTTCCCCCGCTCGTTGATCTCCTTGACAAGAGGTATAACTATTTTCTGGTAGTCGGATACCGAAAACGGTTGGTCCGGGTCGCAGATATCGATCATATGATGGGGTATGCCCATCATCTCACTCTCAGCAATCTTAGCCGTTCCCACATCCAATCCCCGGTAGATCTGCATGGAATCACAGGAAATTACCTCGATGTCCAGGAACTGTCCCACACCAACTGCTATTCTGCTCTTGCCCACCCCGGTAGGGCCAACAATAGCTGCCAGGTTCAGCATTGCGTTTTTTCTATTGCCTCCTGTGGTAATTCCGCCAGCATTTTTGTCTATGCAGCGGCCGACTTATGAAGGTCGGACTTCAATTATCCCATAAGCTATGTCCCTATGCTCCCCGGTGAGAACCTGTTGAATACCCAGCCGCTCAAATTCGGTGCTGCCGGCTCTTTCTTTTACCACCACCCGGCTCCTGCTCACCCGTAAGGCTTCCGCTATGGCTTCCTCCGACAGGGGGCGATGATTTGCCAGCTGCCTAAGCGGTGAAATCGCCTGGCTGCTGTTTATGGGGTGCCGGAACATGGGATCAAAGTAGACAATGTCAAAGGAACGGGCCGGGAGTTCTTTCAAAACCTCCAAATGATCGGCACAGATTATTTCAATCCGGTCCATGGCCGCCTTGAGCCATACCGGCCCCCGGGGATATTTCTTGATCCCCCAGCGGACTACGGCAGCTGTTATTGGAGAAGATTCCACCCCTAATACCCTGCCCTCATCTCCAACCACGAAGGAAACAACCAGGGCATCAGCACCCAACCCCAAAGTACAGTCCAGCACTTCCCATCCCTTTCTAAGTCCCATGGCTTCTATCATGGGGTCCGATTGTCCTTTGCGTATTCGGGAAACCCGGTTCTTACCCATGCTGGGATGATAGAAGAACCTCTCCCCTCCCTGATAGAGTACCGGCCCTTCCTGCTTCCAGATGATTACTCCGGCTGCCCCCTCTTCTGCCATTATGCGTGTTATACTGCGGTCCCGTCGCGGGGTATATGAGACACCGGATTCGGCAGCGAACTGCATTAATTCCGGATCCCCAGGGATGCCCTTTCGTGTCTCTGTCACTACATAACCTTTCATTTATACGGTATCACCTTTTCAATAACCGATCCATTTCCGTTCTGTTTATGGTGTAACAGACCGGCCGACCGTGGGGACAGAAGTTGCGGTTTTCCGTAACCACCCACCTGCCGATTAACTCTGTTATCTCCCGCTCCTCCAGCCTCTGCCCTGCTTTCACCGCACCTTTGCAGGCCAGAATCTTTAAACCGCTGTCAAGAACGGCTTCCCCGGCCGGCAATTGATCCCGCCAGGCATCAAGGATCTCTATCAATGCTTCCACCTCACCCCCGACCGTAATCGTTGGCATGGAACGCACAACAACCGTCCTTTCTCCCAACTTGTCCAGGTGATAGCCCAACTCTGCAAGAGATTCCCTGCGGGATTCAACCAGCATAAGCAGATCCGGCGGAAGCTCTACCGCGACCGGAACTGCCAATTCCTGGGATAACCTCTCCGCCGAGTTCTCTTTCAAGTGGTTGTACAGCAACCTTTCATGGGCAGCATGCTGATCTATTATGCCTAAATCACCGTCGATCTCACAAATAAGGTAGGAGTCCTGCCACTGACCGTACACCTTAATGGAAGGCGTTCCGTCATCCGGGGCGTCGAACAACAGCAAATCTCCGCTTACAACCGGTTGAGCCCGGTAATCGTTGCTGTGCGTTATGTGAGGGGATGAAAAGGATGTCCCTACCTCTGATGTCTGCTCATGATGGGGATATCTCTCTCCCGCCGTATCCGGGTTGGCGATCTTTAACAGTTCTTGTCGCACCGCGGTCTTCAAGGCCATATAGACCGTTTTCTCATCGCTAAAGCGGACCTCTGTCTTTTGGGGATGGACGTTAACATCAACCTGTTCCGGGGGTATCGTCAGAAATATAATCCCTACCGGGCGTTCTTGGCTCAAGAGCATTCCCCGGTAAGCATCTTCTAAGGAAGCCGACAGCATCGGATTTCTCACCACTCGAGAGTTAACGGCGAAAATCTGCCCCTTCCGGTTCTTGCGCGTAAGGTCCGGCCGGCCAATAAGGCCGCTGACCATTATATCACCATACTGAAGCTGGACATCCAGGAGCCGGCGGGAGAAATCCCTGCCGAAAATGGCCAAGGCCACCTCCCACAGATCGCCATTCCCGCTGGTCATAAACACCTGTCGGTGCTCATTACGGAAACAAAAGCTGATTTCCGGGTGGGTGAGGGCCAGCCTGACTACAGTATCATAGACGTGATTGCCTTCTGTTACTGAAGATTTTAGGAATTTACGGCGCGCCGGGGTATTGTAGAAAAGGTTTCTCACAATAACGGTGGTTCCCGGTGGCACCGGTGCCGCTTGACATGAGACCATTTGTCCCCCTTCGACCCGAATACAATGGCCTCCATCCCCCGCATTGCTGTGTAACTCTACCTGGGATACCGCCGCAATACTGGAAAGTGCTTCCCCTCGAAAGCCCATGCTTTCTATGGAAAGGAGGTCATCCTCGGTTTCCAATTTGCTGGTAGCATGGCGGGCAAAGGCCATTACTAAATCGCCCTCTTCGATTCCCGCACCGTTGTCAGATACCTGTATGTAATCGATTCCCCCGTTCCTGATTTCGATTTCCAGGTAGGTACTGCCGGCATCGATAGCGTTTTCCAGAAGCTCCTTAACTACCGAAGCCGGTCGTTCAACAACTTCCCCGGCGGCAATCTTGTCGATCAGGTGTCTATCCAGCAGTTTAATCTTGCTCAATTTTGATTTCCTTCCCCGCTGTGCAGTCATAGCGCAGAAAATGGTCACTATGTTTGTCCTGCAGGTAGATGTAATCATGCTGACTATGCCTCTTCTTCATTGCCTCATAGAGCTCGTTGCCCTCTTGAACGCATGTACGGCAGGCCTGCCATGGTATGCTTAAACAGTAGACCCGGTTGTCAAAACCATTGTGGAAGCGGGCATGGGAGTCTATTGTCAAATAGCCAGGGCAGTCCGGGCATAGACGCAGGGTTTCCATCTGCTGTTCATGGATGTTATCAGTATCGTAGTATATGGATTTATGTTTCTGGTAAAACTTTTCTCTGGTATTGCGGGCGGCTTCCAGTAGCTTGTCGCGGTTTCTCCAGGTCTTTCGCAGGGATCCAATAATCTGCTTGATGACCTCCATTCTCATTCTGCTCTCCTGGGCGAGACCCGGTTCATAGTCCGGTTCATGCAGGTACTGGAAATCGATTCCGGCCATAGCCATGATAATTCCCATATTAATGTAGGGCAGAGCTGTTTCCACTGAATAGCCTCCCTCGAGCACCGCAATATCCGGAGCCAGGCGTCGGTTAAGCTCGGCATACCCACGAGCGGTAAATCTCATATTGGCCAGAGGATCGGAATAATGGTTATCCTGCCCGGCTGAGTTGATCACCAGTTCCGGTTTGAACTCTCTCAGAACCGGTAAGACCAAATTATCCAGAACGTAAAGAATCCCCTGATCGCCGGTCCCGGGGGGCAGAGGAATGTTCAACGTATAACCCTGGGCCAGTGGGCCGCCGATCTCATCGATGAAGCCGGTGCCGGGATACAGGGTGCGCCCGTCCTGGTGGAAAGAAATGAAAAGGACGTCGGGATCGTGCCAGAATATCTCCTGGGTCCCGTCGCCATGATGAACATCAGTGTCGACAATAGCGATCCGTTTTACATTATAATGGTGCCGCAGGTAATCCACCATTATGGCCTCGTTGTTGATGTTGCAAAACCCCCGGTTCCCGTGGGAAACCCGCATTGCGTGATGGCCGGGAGGGCGTACCAGGGCAAACCCGTTCCTGATCTCCCCCCGCATCAAGGCATCAGCGATGGTAAGAGCACCACCACAGGATATGCGGTGGGCATCGGTTGCCTGTTCCCGCACAGTGGGTACACAGAAGTGGGTGCGAGCCACATCCTTGTCGGCGGCCATTTGCGGCTGGTATTCAGTAATCTGGTGGAGGTCCATTATACCTTCCTCAAATATCTGGTCCCTGGTATAAAGCAATCGCTCCTCCCGTTCAGGATGGGTGGGTGATATTGCCCAGTCAAAAGCCGGAAAGAATACTAAACCGGTTGGTTTCATGTTTTCACCCCCTTAAAGCCCTTGATCACGCCGGGTGATATGGTTATTCCCACATCAAATATGCGACCGGAAGTAGACCAACCCCGGATGACGTTAAACTGTTCCTCGAGGAAGAACTCCCGCTCGCAAAAATAATCAACCATCCCCTTCTCCTCAGTCAAGACCCTGAGTTCCTTTTCGCCCAATTCCTTAATATCTCTCATCTGGATCCGGCTGAGATCAGGAAGCTTTTTTACCTTGCCATCTGTACTGTAGGTGCCGGTTTGGGTGTCGGCATGAAGTGTTATCTGCAGAGTCGGCCGGGCCACAACAGCTCCCAGGGCATTGCCCACAGTTGAAAGCCGGTTTACAAATCCCTGGCATCCCATTCGGGAAGCCAACCGCGGAATAACGGCGGAGGCAGGTGCACCAATGCCAACTACCCGTTCCAGTTTGACCCGGCGCCGGTTTACTATCTCCCAGACCCTGTAGGCAGGCTCCTGCTCCCAGCTGCGCATCATCTCCCTTATGTTCTGGCAGAGTATATCTATGAATTCTTGAACTACCGCTTCGGCCAGGTCGGCAACCTTGGTCTCATCCTCAACCAGACTGGCCACCGCCCGGTAGGATAGGTCGACATCGCCCAGCTTGCCTCCCTCCAGGAGGTTGAATGCATCTGTGGGGGTGGGTACGGGGCCGCCGAAACAGGCAGCGTCTCCCTGCCGGTCGGGTCCGATGGTAAGCTTACCTCCCTGCAGCCTGACGACACTGTCGCCGCCAAGAGCCACGGATCTCACTGCCAGAGCCTTTACATGGGTATACCGTCCCCCAAGCTTGGCACCTTTGGAGGCGTGCAGCGGTTCACCCTGCAGAATAAATGACAGATCGGTTGTAGTTCCGCCAATATCTACCACCACCGAAGTCATGTCATCCATAGTCAGGGCGAAAGCTCCCATAGTGCTGGCCGCCGGACCAGAAAAGGCTGTTTGACACGGCATGTGGCGGGATGCATCCAAGCTCATGGTGCCGCCGTCCGCCTTCATTATCTCGATGGGCACCAAAATGCCGCGGGCTCTCAATACCTTCTCTATCTCATCGGCAAAGTGCGACCAATGGTCCCGAGTGATAAGAGTATAATAGGTTGTAATCGCACGGCGCGGGAAATTAAGTTCTCCTGATATCTGGTGACCCATCAGGATGTCCAGATCGGAGTATTCATTATATAGTATCGAGGCCACCTGCTCTTCCTGTGAGGGATTGCGCTGAGAAAACTTACCCACCACTGCCACCTTCTTGATCCCGGCCCGTTTTATCACCCGAGCTGTTTCCCGCACTTCGCTGCGGCTGACCGGAGCGATCTCTCTTCCCCGAAAATCAATTCCACCCTGCAGTACGAAGTAATTATCCGCCAAACGCAATTCGTAAGGATTAAGGCCGGGTCCGGGTATGACTACCAGAGCGGCCTTTTCCAGTTGACCGGTTGCCAGGAGATTGGTTATCAGGGTAGTGCTAAGAACGATACGCTCAACTTCTTGGCCTGATCCCTCTGTCAAAAGATCATCGATTACGACCTCAATCGTATCCTGTAAGCGCTTGGTATTGGTAGGCCGCTTACACCACCTGACAATCTCACCGTTGTCCAAAACCACCCCATCGGTGAAGGTACCACCTACATCAATGCCAACCAGCATAGAAGTCACCTCCTTGTCCGTATCCGCTGCCTATCCGAAGGGCCAAGCATCTGCTGCCATTCATGGATCAGGTTAAGCGCTTCCAGTGGCGTCAGGCTATTAATATCCACAGATTTAATGGCATCGATAACCGGATCTTCCTCATCTCCAAAGAGACACAATTGTAGCGGAACCGGTTTGGGATTCTTAATTTCCAGGGTATCCAGTATCTGTTCCGCCCGTTGGGTAACCGCCGGGGGAAGTCCCGCCAGCTTGGCCACGTAAATTCCATAACTCTTATCCGCTTTCCCCGGCAGCACCTTGCGCAGGAATATAACATCATCCCCGCTTTCTTTTACCGAAACACACAGATTAAAAACCGCCGGGAACTTGTCCAGATCCGTCAATTCGTGATAATGAGTGGCAAACAAGACCCGAATACCCTCTATGTTTACCAGGTATTCGGCCAGGGCGCGGGCAATGCTCATGCCGTCATAGGTGCTGGTTCCGCGACCCACCTCGTCCAGGATAATCAGGCTGCGAGAGGTAGCATTTCTGAGTATATTGGCCACCTCATTCATCTCCACCATAAAAGTGCTCTTTCCGGTGCTGATATCGTCACTTGCTCCCACGCGGGTAAAAATATGATCTGCCAGGCCGATTTCGGCTTCTTCTGCCGGTACGAAACTTCCCATCTGGGCCATGATCACAATTAAGGCTACCTGGCGCAAAAACGTACTCTTCCCCCCCATATTGGGACCGGTGACAATACCTATCCTGGATCCTCCCGGGTCGAGTTCGGCATCGTTGGGGATGAACCTGGCTCTGCCCAGGTATTGCTCCACCACCGGATGCCTGCCACCCCGGATGCGTATCGGCCCGGACGTATTAACCAATGGACGGTTGTAGCGGTTTTCAAAGGCTACCTGGGCTAATGAAGCCAGAGTGTCTATCTGAGCGATCTGCTGGGATAATTTCTGGATATCTTCGATATGATTCTGCAGTGACTGTCTTATACTGGTGAACAACTCCTGTTCCAGGGCAATTAAACGTTCTTTCGCTCCCAGGACTTCATTCTCGTAGCTTTTCAATTCTTCGGTTATGTAACGTTCCGCATTAACCAGGGTCTGTTTTCGTATGTAATCGGCGGGCACCTGACTCAGGTTAGCCTTGGTTACTTCCAGGTAATAACCGAAAACCCGGTTGAATCCGACCTTCAATGATTTTATCCCGGTACGTTCCTTCTCAGCCTGTTCATAGTCGAGCAGCCACTTTTCACCCTTAAAGGCAATCTGGCGGAGTCTATCCACTTCCGGATGGTAACCTTCTTTTATTGTACCACCCTCACGCAAATTGGCCGGAGCGTTGTCGTCGATAGCACTCGCAATTAGTTCCCGGGTCGTTACCATCTCGTTCAGGTTGAAAAGCTCGCTCAACATTCGACTCCGGAGTTCGCTCCCCATTTTCTTCAGAAATGGTATCTCCTGCAGTGATGTCTTAAGCGCCAGGAGTTCCCGGGGATTGGCTACCCCTGCTCCGATCTTGCCGACAATCCTCTCGATATCACGAACCCTCTGCAGAACCGACTGCAGCTCTTCACGATATTCGCGCCGTTCCAGCAGCTCTTCCACCGCATCCAGCCGGTCGTTGATCCGGCTGGTGTCCAGGAGGGGCTGTTCCAACCAGGCCCGCAGTTTCCTGCGGCCCATAGGTGAACGGGTGCGATCCAACACTGCCAGCAATGTGCCGTCCTGTTTGCCATCCCGTAGGTTGGCAGTCAGTTCAAGGTTACTGCGGCTGGCTCGGTCTAATCCCAGGAAGTCAGACATCCGGTATACATTTATACGCTGCAGTTGGTTCATGACCCCCTTCTGGGTCTCTTCTATGAATCCCAGCAGAGCCCCGGCGGCTGAAGATGCTTCCCGCCTTTCATTGAGCTGCTGTAGGGTCTGCAAATCGCGGCCGAAGTATTTTTCCAGCTTTTGATACGCTTTTTCCAGGGAAAAATGCTCGGGATCAGTTTCGGTAATCAAGATACAGGGGAACTCGTCTCCCAGTAGGCTTTGAACCTCCTGGCTGCTCCACATAGGTACCAGGCACTCGGTCGGTCTGATCCGGGCGACCTCATCCATCAAGCCTGCACGTACACGGGTGCCCGATAATTGACAGGCTCCGAATTCTCCGGTGAGGAGATCCACATACGCCAATCCGGCCGTTTCTTCATTTAATACCAGCGCCGCCAGAAAGTTGTTGTCCTCTGTCAGCCAGGTTTCATCAAGGGCGGTACCCGGTGTCACCACCCGTGTTACCTCTCGCTGCACGATTCCTTTGGCCTGCCGGGGATCTTCCACCTGATCGCATATGGCCACCCGGAATCCTCGATCCAGAAGCCGTTTTATATAGGTGTTGGCTGAATGATACGGTACTCCGCACATGGGAATCCTGTGCTGTCCACCTTCCCGGGCGGTAAGTACAATATCCAGCTCCCGGGATGCAACCTCCGCATCCTCAAAAAACATCTCATAAAAGTCTCCAAGCCTGAAAAAGAGTATGCAGTCGGCATACTCTTTTTTTATGCTCCGGTATTGTTCTATCATCGGAGTAAATCCGCTCATTCCGGTGCCTCCACGCCAGTGGTTGTCAATGTCTGCTACTGCTCTCCTGCCGGCTAGAAGCAGGAACTACCACAATCACCACAGCCGCCACCACAACCCGGGTTTCCGCTAATAGCCTGATCAAGAGCAAAGTAGACCCCATTCATGAGATTGTTAAACTTCTCATGCGCATCGAACAATCCTTTGATCAGAGGATTGTTGTACATTTTCTCCTCCAGATCATGAAGATATTTCTGCTCCTCATCGGGGATCTCCTGTCCGGCTTCCATCTTCTTGACCGCTTGGTCCCGAGCTTCCTGGAACTCCTGCAGCAAGGCCACCGCATCAGCATCCCTCATAACCTTGGATTGGCTCTCCTGAAAATTCTGATACTCTTCACATTCGGATATGGTAGTCCCCAGGTGATAGGCCATACTAATTATCTCCACACGATCCATCTTATTATATACCTCCTTGAATACTAGTTCTCTCTTTGAGTTTCATTTCCTGCCCCAGAGCTCCCTCCAGGTTAAAGGTTTTGGCCCTGGTTATCTTAACGGGTACCAGTTGACCGATTATGGTTTCGGGACCATCGAAGATTACAATCCGGTTGCTGCGGGTACGCCCGGTAAGTTTTTGCGGGTTAGTCTTGCTTTTACCCTCCACCAGGACTTCGACTACCCGGTTTTCAAATCTTCGGTTAGCCTCCAAGGCCTGCCGGTACTGGACCTCATTCAAACGAAGCAGGCGCCGGTGCTTGATTTCTTGGGGTACATGGTTGGGCATGGAACAGGCCCGGGTCCCGGTACGCGGCGAGTACATAAATGTAAATGACGCATCAAACCCCACTTTTTTTACGGCGTCCAGTGTCTGTTCAAAGTCCTCTTCCTCTTCCCCGGGGAAACCAACGATCAGATCCGAAGTAATGGCTACCCCGGGTATTCTCTTTCTCATGTCTTCTGCCAGTTCAAAATAATACTCCCTGGTGTAACCGCGGTTCATAAGTTTCAAGATCTTGTTACTTCCGGATTGAATAGGGGCGTGCACGTGTTCACATACCTTATCCAGGCTTCCGATAGTATCGATCAGCTTGGGAGTCATATCGCGGGGATGAGATGTGGTAAAACGCAGACGCCACAGTCCGTCGATCCCATTTGCTAAGGTCAAGAGGTCGGAAAAGTCTACCGGCTCACTCAAGCCCCGCCCGTAGGAATTCACATTCTGTCCTAAGAGGGTTACCTCCCTTACTCCTTCCTCCACCAGCTTTATGATTTCATCCAGTATATGTTGGGGAGACCGACTGCGCTCGTAACCGCGGGTATAAGGCACAATGCAGTAGGAACAGTAGTTGTTGCAGCCGTACATTATGTTTACAAAAGCGCTGATGCCGGCCGCTCTTCGGCTGGGGAGGCTCTCCACCACCGCACCCGGTTTATCCCATACTTCAATGCAGGGCTCTGTCATTTCCGCCCCGCGCTGTAATAAAAACGGGAGTTGATGAATATTGTGGGTTCCGAAAACCAGGTCTACCCCCAGCCTCTTTAACCGGACCCTGACATCCGGCAACTGGGCCATACATCCGCACAATGCCACCTTCATACGGGGGTTTTGGGCCTTAAGGCGCTTTATCTGTCCCAGTTTTCCGTACACCTTGTTTTCAGCTGAATGGCGAACACTGCAGGTATTAAGAACCACCAGATCAGCCTCTTCCAGCACCGGCGTTGGCTGGTAGCCGGATTGTTCAAGCAGACCGGCAATAATCTCGGAGTCCCGCTCGTTCATCTGGCAGCCATAAGTCTTTATATGATATTTTCCCCGCTCTTCTCTGGGATTTGTTTCTATCGACAATTAGTATCGGCTCCTCTTATTCTACAAAATGCCTACAGCATAAAGCTGTAGGCTTGTTACTCTTGGTTATTTCATCCCATCACTATCTGTGTTTGTATTTTTGTATTTTACACTATACAGTTAAAATTACAAAATGAGTACGCGGTCATGATAATTGAAAAAGGGTTTAAAGTCCTCGCAAATAGTCAGGTCGGAGATACCTCGTATCCCCACGTTCAATGATCGTATTAATTACCGCCAGCAGCTTATCTTTGTCCTCCGGAAGCCGACCCTTGATGGGAAGGTAATTCGAGGCATGGTTGCTGCGGAATTCGCACCCAGAAAGCTCCAGACCTTCAATCATTACCTTCATCTCCTCCAGGATTTCAAAGGCATCCGGTAGCTCAAATTCACCTTTCTCCGCTCTCTTGTACAGTACGGTTCCCGGGACCAGCATCAGAGTAAGCGCCGCCAGGTAATGGGGATCAATCTCATTACATATCTGTGCAGTGTTCCGGGCATGTTCCAGGGATCTCTCCCCTCGTCCGGCCAGGCCCAAAAGTACAATGGCAGACAGCTTGATCCCTGATTTTACGACCTTTTGCCCGGCTTCGACCATGCCGTCATAATCAACACCTTTTCTGATGTCCTTCAACAACTGCGGATCACCTGTTTCAACTCCCAGGTAGGCAACCGTCAGTCCGGCCGCCTTCAAAGCCGTAAGTTCAGACATCTCTTTGGCCAGAATGCTGTCAGGACCTGCGTAGATGCCAACATGATTCAGGCTGGGAAAGGTTCGGTAAAGAGTGTTTAGTATTTCCAACAGGTCTTCACTCGGCATGGCCAGTGCATCGCCATCAGCCAGGAATACCTTCTGCAGGTCTCCATAATATATCTTGGCCATTCGAATATCGGTTTTTATCTCTTCCATAGTCCTGATCCGGTATTTCTTGTCTTTATACATGGCGCAGAAGGTACAGCGGTTATGAGAGCAACCTATGGTACACTGCAATATATAGCTTCTTGCTTCACTGGGGGGTCTAAACACATTTCCTTCATATCTCACCGGTTTCACCTCTCATTACTCTCTATAATAGTTTACAGTTTACCAACTCCCCTTACAAGTTAGCAAGAATGCGTGTCTGCTGGTCCCTGTCAAGATTAAGTGGGTAAACTCCCGCATAGTTTATTTCCCAACCTCATGCAGTTCGATAACTAGCTGAGGTTAATGGCCGCAGAACATATTTGACCCACATTTTGCCCGATGACGGTCCTTCCAGTAATGGCATTGTCGCTGCCAACCACCTGCTTAAATCCTCTTTGCTTGGCTTGGATTTGGGATCAACTATTTTCGTAGGCAGTACTCTCGTAATCCGCTCCCGGTTAAAACCGCCTGAGCTACCCGAATACCTGGATAATTCGTTGTTTGCCTTGGCCGCTAACAACCGGGCCATATGATCGGTTCCTCTTGAACTCCAGCCCCCGCCTATATTTTTCATGCGCCTGGCTATGGTATGCCTTACTTGCCCCTCGATTACTCCCAGGCGGTCTTCCTTTGGCAAATCTGATATTCCTGCCCAATTACTCAATATGTAGTTCTTTAAATCCCTTATTCGCTTTCGTCTCGTTCTTTCACGGGTGTTCTTAAGAATATGGCTAAAGACTTCTTCTAAACCCTGCTGATCTAACTCCGAGATTTTCTCCGCTACTGCCTGATAATAATCACCGTTAAATCCAAGAGCTTCGGTAAGTCTCCTTCGCAAGTGGAATAAATCCAAGTGATATGTTGCCCCGGGAAATACCTCCAGGCCTTCTTTGATCCAAGCCGCACCGTCCCCGCCAATTCGAATATCTTCTTTGCCTATCAGCCACCATTCCTGACCGAATTTGGCACTAGCCTGTTCCCATATGGTGCTGCCGTCTGCTAATCCTGCTACGGTCTTACGGTTAACCAGTGGTCTACCTTCTTCTTTGCTTTCGTAGGCTACTACCAGTTTTATTTCCTCTTGCCGCCTGGACGACCGTTGTTGTTTAATCATTACACCGTCAGCTTCGATATTTAGCCTTTCTACAATCCGTTTGCCCTTTGGAATTACTCCGTCTTCGAATACTTCAGCGCGAATTTCTTCCGCTTCTTTTTTAGCCCTGGCTCCGGCCCGCTGTACCTCAGACCATACCGTCATGTGGCTAACCCCCGGAACCAGATATTCCAGCAAGGTGGATGCCTTCCGGAAGGTCGTTTCTGTTCCCATGTCAAGCATCATTTTTTCAAGTCTGGGACTGACTCTTTTCTTCGGTGCCAGGCCCAGGGTTTCGTCTAAAAGAAAACAGTTCCTCCCGGTCTCCAATTCACGATAATATCTTCGCTTTATCTCAATTTCTCCTACGGTTGTTACCAGGGTTCTTGAGCGGATACCCTTATTCTCATATTTACCCGGTTCCATGTCCTTTGCTAAACGAACATCCATCTCGTTTAGTGACCATTCCAGCAACTGGCCTGTAATCTTCTGAACCAGCCTTTGAATCTTTTCCTCCAACTCTTCCATGCTTCCCGCTGATGCCAATACATTCATTATTCCTGTGACGAGCTGCAGGAATACCGATACCAATTGTTGAATCTTTAACACGAGACCTCATCCTCCTTTGCGCGGGAGTGGACGTTCTTCGGAACATCCTTTTTGAGGTCTCATTTCTCTTCTTGACCCCTTTTTACCTACTTAAACTTTACAGTACCCAGGGGAGTTTAGCCCAATTTTTCAGGATTCTTGCTCTTGGATATCGGGTTTCGGCTTCAATCAAACCGGGGGCTCTCCACTGGTTACGTTTCTCCGTGATTGTCTAAAAATGGCGCGCTTAGTTGCTTTTAAGCCGCTGGAAATCTATAATTAAAGCAGTTTGAGTGCTAGGGGACATGCCAATTTGGCACGGTCAGCCACATATTATGGCGATCAATTGTGGGGCACCAAATTTCGCGGATACAGATTGAAACTTTTTAAGGAGGTATGGATGTGAATCTTAAGGAACTGTTTGATTTGTCCGGAAAAACTGCCATTGTTACCGGCGGCTCAGTTGGTCTTGGCAATCAGATGTGTCACGCCTTGGCCGAAGCGGGTGCCAATGTGGTTGTTGCCGCCCGTAAGGTAGAACGGTGTGAAGCCCTGGCCAATGAGCTGGTTAAGTACGGTATCAAGGCTCTTCCTGCCCGCTGCGACGTATCCAAGGGCGAGGAGATCGAAAACCTGGTAGACCTTACATTGAAGGAGTTCGGCAAAGTAGATATCCTGGTTAACAATGCGGGGGTCACCTGGGGTGCCGACGCCATGAACTTCCCCATGGACAGGTTCCGCTGGGTTTTCGAGGTTAACGTAATAGGGTTGTTCCACCTGAGTATGTTGTGTGCTCGCAGTATGAAAGAGATCGGTTACGGTAAGATAGTCAATATTGCCTCCATTGCCGGTTTGGGCGGGACTTTCCCCGAGGAGCAGGATACTGTTGCTTACAACGCCAGTAAAGCTGCGGTTATAAACCTCACCAAAGATCTGGCGGTCAAGTGGGGTCGTTACAACATCTATGTCAACGCTATCCTCCCCGGCCCGTTCCCGACCCATATGACTGAGAGACACTGGGAAAACCTTGGCGGCGAACAGGTCTTCTATGATAAAACTCCACTGCGCAAGGTGGGCGGTCCGGATGATATGAAGGGAGCTGTAGTTTTCCTTTGCTCAAAAGCTTCCGACCATATTACCGGTCATTCCATACCCATCGATGGCGGGATGCACGCCCATATAGGTTAGTACCTGAGTGAGAGCAAATATAATGCTGGCCTAACTCAAAATCAAGGCTGGGCGATAGTTTTTCCGACCGGCATACTTAACCGAGCTGTTACCATATCGGTTATGTTTATAACGCTCTTTGAGACGATTACAGTGTTTCAATCGGTGTGGCAGCAGCTCATCAAATACCAACAGATAGGAGGCTATTCATATGAAGGCTGTGGCCATCGAGGGTAAATGTCAACTGAAGCTGATCGAAGCCGAACAACCACAAGCAACTGACTCCAAGCTGTTAATAAAGGTAGAAAGAACCGGTATCTGCGGTTCTGATATCCACATGTGGCATAATGGAGCCCCGGTAGGACTGATCATGGGGCACGAGTTTGGCGGGACCATAGCAGATCCAGGCCCGGCAAAGGATGTGTTTAAGGTTGGGGAGCGGGTAACTGCGCTTCCGGCCAACCCCTGCATGGAATGCAAGTTTTGTAAGCGTCAACTGTATGCGGCTTGTGTTAAATACCTGGCTGATGCGCCCGGTATTACTACCCCGGGAGCTTATGCCGAGTATATATTGGCCAATCCTATGATGGTACGGAGACTTCCCGAAGGGATGAGCACGGAAGAAGGGGCTATGGTAGAACCAACAGCCGTTGCCTTACGGGCTGTTCACCTGGGAAATGTGCAGACAGGAGACCGGGTGCTGGTTGTGGGTGCAGGAATCATCGGACTGTTGTGTGCAGCCTGGGCCCGGATTTCCGGGGCGGCTTATGTAGCTCTGTCGGAGATTAATCCGCTCCGCAGGGAGAAGGCACTGGCTTATGGGGATGTAGACGAGGTGTTCGATGCCGGCGATCCCAAACTCCAGAAGAAGCTCCTGGCGAGAACCGATGGCGGGTTTGACAAGACCTTTGAGTGTGCGGGACCGGCTCCGGCGGTTCAATCTGCTATTGGCGCAACCGGCTACGGTGGAACCGTGGTTTTGGTTGGAGTGAACTATGATCTGGTTCCCATATATACTATGAGAGTAAACATGCGAGAGATCATGATTAAGGGTTCCTACGGCTATTCCCCTGATGAGTTTGACATGTCCATCGATTACATTGCCCGCAAAGCTCTTAAGACGGAAAGATTTGTTGATGATATAGTAGGTCTTGAAGGGCTGCAAAACGCCTTTGAAAGGCTCGATGACCCTAAAGGGGATGCAGTAAAGATAATGGTTAAACCCTAAAGGAATTATCCTTTTGTTAATTGTTAGGACATTAATTAAAAGCCGGGCGCTCCCAATACGCCCGGCTTAAATTTCGGGTGTGCTTGCCGATAACTTCTTCTTATTGTTCATCCCTGAGCTTTAGTCCATACTTGGCAGCCTTACGGACAATAGTCGGCTGACTGACTCCCAGTTCGGCCGCCGCCTTCCTGGTAGAACCACAGCGGTTTAGAGCCTCCTGTATTAGATGGCACTCCAATTCCTCGACTGCGTTTTTTAAGGATGAATTAGGATCGAGGTTGAGAGTGATAACATCCTGAGGTTCCGGCACCGGCAGTCCAACATCGGTAATTACGTCACCGGCGCAGGTTACTACCAGCCTCTCGATCAGGTTTTCCAGTTCTCTGACGTTACCCGGCCAATCATAGTTGATCAGAGCTTTAACGGCTTTCTCATGCAGCCGCTTGTTGAATCCGTATTTGTTATTAAACTTCTTCAGGTAAAACGCGGCCAGAAAGGGGATTTCCTCTTTTCTGACCCGGAGAGGAGGAACATAAATGGGGACCACGTTTAACCGGTAAAACAGGTCGCGTCGGAACTCTTTGCGCAGAACCATTTCCCACAAATCGCGGTTGGTGGCGGCAATCAGGCGGACATCGATCTTAATAGGGGTGGTACTCCCGATCCGAGTTATTTCTCGCTGCTGGATTACCCGCAAGAGTTTGCTCTGCAGGTGAAAAGGCAGATCTCCGATCTCATCAAGAAAAAGGGTTCCCTGGTGAGCGATCTCGAAAATTCCGGCTTTACCGTCTCTTTTTGCTCCGGTAAAGGCCCCGGGGACATAACCGAACAGTTCTGATTCCAACAGGCTTTCCGGTATAGCGGCACAGTTAATGCTGATCAGGGGTTTGTCGCTTCTCAGGCTGTAACGGTGAATAGTCTTGGCGATGACCTCTTTGCCTACCCCGGATTCTCCCTGAATTAGAACGGTGGTGTCAACCTGTCCCAGACGCATGCTGAGTTCCACCAGGTCTTTCATCTTCTGGCTATGGATCACGTACTCATCACCAAGTTTGTACCTGCTAAGTTCGACCTGAAAGTGCTTCGAAAGGTTCTCAGCCTGCTGCAGCTGCAGCCGCAAAGTATCAAGTTCCGTGAAATCTCGCGCGTTGGCGACGACGCGCACGATGTTGCCGGAATCATCGAAGATGGGATTACCGGTGACCAGCAGGCTGGAACCGTTATTCAGTTCCTGAGATACGGTCACCCGCTCCCTGCACTCCAGAACTGCCTTGATAGCCGACTGGCTTAATACCCCTTCCGCCACCAGCTCACTGACGTGTCTGCCGATCAGCTTTTCACTCGGTATCCCGGTAATCCTACAGTAGGCCTCATTGACCCGTAAGGTTTTTCCCTCGCCATCAGTAACGTATATGCCGTCGTAAGAGGAGTCAATAATGGCATCCAGCTCATCTTTCATCTGTTTGGTAAAACTCAGTTCCTCTGATATCATTTCCAGTTCGGATATATCCTGCATAACCGCAACTGCGCCGATAACCTTATTGTTTGAGATTAAAGGGGTTCTGTTGGAGATAAGCACGCGGCCATTGAAAGTGAGTTTGCCCGAGTCTTTCCGGCCGGTCAGCAACACTTCATTCAACCTGCTTTCAGGTACGATTGACATAACCGGTTTTCCCACCGCCTGTCCCCGGGTTATTTGAAACAGGTTTTCGGCGGCGGTGTTGAATAATACGATATTGCCGTCTTCATTGACGGAGATAAGACCGTTATGCATGGAGTCGATTATGGTGTTGAGTTCCTCTTTCAATTTCAAAACCGAACTGAAATAGGCGCGAATGGTATCGGACAGGGTCACTATGCCTACCACCCGGCCCCTGTCTACCACCGGCAGGTTACCGACACTGACAGTTATAAGGGTGGAAACGTCCTCGTCAGGAGCGGTCACCACTGGATTGGTTCTCATCATTTTTTTTACGGGATAGTCCAGGGAACGGCCTTTGAACAGCTCTCTTAAGACCAGGGTTTTGGTCACCAGTCCCACCAGGATACCTTTATCATCCAGGATGGGAACGCCGTCAATCCTGCGATTGATTATTATATCCAGACTGTCCTGGAGGGTATCATTAACCGTCAGCGTCCAGGGATCTGGGCGCATGAAATCCCGCACTTTTAGTGAACTCTTAACAATTATCGTCGTACCATCACGTATCAGGTCGTTGACTATTGATATCCAGGGGTCTTCACTGACACAAGTCTTTTGCATCCGGATGCCCTCCCTCAAGTTGCCATACCGGTCAGGTCTGCGCTTAATCGACCGTGTGATACACAGATGTATCATTATCAATCATTGTAACACCGAAACCGGTTTTATGTAATAGGCAGTCGAATAGTGAAGTTATCCCCTTGTATATTTTGTTACCGAAATTTTGTTTTATTGTATATAATGGAAGCAGAAAATTGTTTTATTGGAAAAAATGATGTTTATGAAGGGGACGTGCATTTGTCAGCGAGGCGTCGACAGCAGGTGCGTATTGTATGCAGGTTGAGATCCGGACGAGGCTTTTGGTCCTGAAGTAAAGCGTGAGGGGGTAAAAAATTGATTACAAGTGCGGCGGTGGAGCATTTCAAGGAAATTGCGCCCATGCTGGTTAACCTCATTCCCGGAGGTGCCATTTTCGGTACTACCGATCTTGAAGCCTACACCTGGAAGCTGGCGTCGGACGTATTTGACATGCCGGCGTTTGAGGTGGGGAAAAAGTTTAGTGCCGGAGGGGCTGCGGAGGAGGCCATTAAAACCAAGCGGCTCACTACCAGGATACTGGATGATGGCCAGGGTGGACGGGTGTTGGTGACTACAGCTCCTGTTTTCGAGGATGACAAGATTGTGGGAACCTTCAGGGTTATACAGCCGAGAGTGAACCCCATATTCCCCGCTTTTCCCGACTTTGCTCCCATAATTGCTGAGATGTTTCCCGAAGGGGCCTTGGTGTGGCTGACGGATACTCAGAAGAATGTGGGCATGCAGGGATCGAAAAAATTCAGCACGGATCAGTTTAAGGTCGGCGATCCTCCGGAGCCATTTGCTCAGGAAATCCTGAAAACCGGGAAGCCGGGTGCCCTGGAGTTGGATGCCAAGCAATACGGAATTCCCTTTTTAACTATGGGTCAGCCGCTTTTTGATCCGGACGAGAAGGACAAAGTGGTGGGGAGCTTCGGCATAACCATACCCAAACGACATGCGCAGCGCCTGCGCAACATGTCGGACAAGATGGACAAAAATGTAAACGAGATCGCCGCAGTGATACAGCAGCTGGCGGCTTCCGCTTCAGAGATTGCCACCAATGAGGGCACGCTCAATAACAGCATTGCCGAGATCTATCAGATATCGGAAAAAATCGAAGAAGTCCTGGGTTTTGTTACCCAGATTGCAGCCGAGACCAAGATGCTGGGACTCAATGCGGCTATTGAAGCCGCCCGGGCCGGCGATGCCGGGCGGGGTTTTGGTGTGGTAGCAGAAGAGATCCGCAAACTCTCGGACCAATCTCGCGACACAGTGGTATCAATACAGCAGCTTACCGATCAGATCAAGGAGCAGCTGGAACATGCACGACGGGTCAGTGAGCAGACTTTGCGTGCCAGTGAGGAACAGGCGGCAGCGAGCGAGGAGATCGCGGCCAGCATTCAGGATCTTACCAAGACGGCTGAAAAACTGGACCGGGTAGCACAAGAGATATAAGAAACAAGGGCACAGGTTCAGTTGAGCAGGAAAGTTGGAACTGCCTATTAAGTTCCTGCAGGACCTCATATCATCCAAAGGCGAAAACGGCTATGCTTGAACTGTATTGGTTGCGGAATTAACAAAACTATTCCCAGTATGATTCAGCTACGAATCATACTGGGAATCAGTTAAACCGCGGTTCGTAGCTGTTTTAATTCAAATTCCCACAAGCATCCTTCCAAAATGATTCAATCATGTATCGTCTGGGCGACTTCAAGAGTATTCCCAACTCGTATGTGCCGTTTTTTCATCATAGTTGCCTCTCGATAAAAAATCTTTCCTGCTCTGCAAATACCCGATAATATGGCAATCGAAACCATTGTTATTGTGTAATTTTTGTGATTATTCTCAACAAGAGTGAAGAATGGCATGATTATTGCATTAATAAATCACAAAGAACCATTATGCTGTTTTAATGGTTTTAATGTGAGGTTCCTGAAACTTCCTTTGTAGAGAGGTGACTTAATATGACCCTAAAAACGCCCCAGGAGTACATTGACGATCTTCGGAAAATGGATATCAGGCTGTATCTGTTTGGGGAATTGGTTAACGATTATGTGGATCACCCGCTGATAAGACCTTCAATAAATGCTATGGCCATGACCTACAAGCTGGCGCAGGATCCGGAGTACGAGGATTTGATGACTGCGACCTCAAGTCTTACCGGAAGGAAGATAAACCGATTTACACATCTTCACCAGAGTACTGAGGACCTGATAAAAAAGGTCAAGATGCTGAGATTATTAGGACAGAAAACCGGGTGTTGTTTTCAGAGGTGTGTGGGCATGGATGCCTTTAATGCGGTGTTCAGCACTACCTTTGAGATAGATGCCAAACACGGAACCCGGTATCATGAGCGTTTTCAGGAGTATATGAAGTATGTACAGGATAATGATTTAACGGTTGACGGATGCATGACTGATGCTCGAGGAGACCGCAGCAAATCACCTGGAGATCAGGACGATCCCGATGCTTACCTGCGAGTCGTGGAAAGACGCCACAATGGAATAGTGGTGCGGGGATGCAAGCTGCACCAGACAGGCATGATCAACTCGCATGAGATTCTGGTGATGCCTAATAACACCTTGAAGGAAGGCGAAAAAGACTGGGCGGTAAGCTTTGCCATTCCCGTTGACACTCCCGGAATGATTTATGTATACGGCCGCCAGTCCTGTGACACCAGAAAGATGGAACCCGGGACCATTGATCGAGGTAATATCTACTTTGGCGGCCAGGAGGTCATGACCATATTCAATGATGTCTTTGTGCCCTGGGAGCGCGTATTTATGGATGGTGAAACCGATTTTACCACCATGCTGGTGGAGCGTTTCGCCGGGTACCACCGTCAGAGCTACGGAGGATGCAAGGTAGGTGTTGGTGATACCCTCATCGGAGCCGCCCAGGCTATTGCGGAGTATAACGGCGCCGCCAGAGCTTCCCACATCAGGGACAAGATTATTGAAATGTGCCATCTGAATGAGACCCTGTATGCATGCGGCATTGCCTGCTCAGCCGAAGGCCGTAAGACACCGGCCGGCAACTATCTGATTGATCTCCTGCTGGCCAACATCTGTAAACAGAACGTTACCCGTTTTCCATACGAGCTCTCCCGACTGGTTCAGGATATTGCCGGCGGCTATATGGTGACCATGCCTTCGGAACAGGACTTTAACCACCCCGAGATCGGTCCATTGGTGGCCAAGTATACCGCCGCCAGGGCTGACATACCCGCGGAGCATCGCCAGCGGATGCTGCGGTATATTGAAAACCTTACCCTGGGAGCGGGTGCAGTCGCTTATCTGACAGAGTCCATGCATGGTGCGGGGTCGCCACAGGCTCAGAGAATTATGATCTCGCGCCTGGTCAACCTGCAGCACCGCAAGGAACTGGCGGAAACACTTTGCGGGATCCGCGAAAACTGTGATGTGACGTGGTAGAACCGAAAATAGGGGTCAAGTTCTGCGGCGGCTGTAACCCCCTGATAAACCGTTCTCGAATATACAGGGAGCTTCAACAGCAGTGTCCTGGAAGGTGCGGGTTAATCAGGGATGAGGAAGATCATTTGTGGGATGTGGGTATTATTCTCGGAGGCTGCCCGGTGGCTTGTGTTGACTCAGATGAGTTACGCCAAAAGGCTCGTGAGTGGATAGTTGTCAGCGGGAACATGGTTGATTTCTATCCGGTGGATGAATCAAGGATTGCCGAGACGGTGATTGAGAAATGCAAATTGCTGAGTGAAGCCGATTGACTATGACAGTTGCCGGGTCGTTTTTTAAGATTTTATCATGACAGAGGACGTAGTACGCACCAAATTAAAAATAAGGAGAGGAGTATTAAGAGATGAGAGAAGTTGTAATCGTTAGTGGAGCGAGAACTCCGGTTGGAGACTTTATGGGGTCACTCGCGGAGTACGACCCGATTGATCTGGGGGTGTTTGCTCTCAAAGGCGCTTTGGAAAAAGCGGGTATAACCGCGGATCTGATCGATGAGGTGGTGGCAGGTCACTGTAACCAGTCATCATCACCGGGCAACAGTGCCCGCCATGTGGCATTAAGATCCGGGTGCCGGGTTGACTCATACGCCTGCACCGTTCACCAGCAGTGTCCATCCTCCATGCGGGCAGCGGAGGTCGTGTCACAGGAGATAATGTTGGGGAAGATTGACATCGGGGCTGCTGTAGGAATTGAAAGCATGACCAATACCCCCTATTATCTATTTGGCGCAAGGAAGGGTTACCGTTTGGGTCATGGCGAGCAGATCGTTGACGGTCTTATGAAAGGCGGTCTGATTTGTGAGTTTGTAGGTTACCACATGGGCGTTACCGCAGAGAACATTGCCGAAATGTATAACATCAGCCGGGAGGAGCAGGATGAATACGCACTGCTCAGCCACCAGAGAGCCTGCCGCGCCATTCAAGAGGGTTGGTTTAAGGATGAGATAGTACCGGTTGAGGTCCACTCGAGAAAAGGAACCCGAATTTTTGATACTGATGAGCATCCGCGGTCTGATACTACTCTGGAGAGCCTGGCCAAGTTAAGACCGGCCTTCAAGAAAGACGGCACCGTGACTGCCGGTAATGCTTCCGGTCTCAACGACGGCGGCTCTGCTATCATTATGATGTCTGCAGACAAAGCCAAGGAATTGGGCATCAAGCCTATTGCTCGCGTGGTGTCTTCAGCCTCGGGAGCGGTTGAGCCGCGTATCATGGGTATGGGAGTGGTCCCGGCCGTACAACGCGCTCTGAAATTCGCAGGTATGGAGCAGAATCAGATCGATTACTGGGAGATCAACGAGGCTTTCGCAGCCCAGTTCTTGGGCGTCAATCGTGAGTTGAAGATTGACCTGGACCGGGTAAATGCAGTTGGTTCCGGTATAGCGATTGGACATCCCGTAGGAGCAACCGGCGCCCGGCTGATTATCACCATGATTAATGAGATGAAGCGCCGTGGGGTTCGGTATGGCTGTGCATCGCTGTGTGCCAGCGGTGGCCCGGGAGTGGCGTTTATCGTGGAATCCATCTAAAGCCTCAAGGAGTCGGCACCAAAAGCCTTTTAGTGTCGACTTGGCTCTGCCCGGAAGAAAAAACTTTTTGTCAAATTACGGGATAGGCTGGCAGGAGCAAGCAGGAAGACCTGGTATAAGAAAAGTAGGGTTGCCTCTTGCTCTGCCCCTGCCATTAATTTTATAGCTACTATTGAATTGGTCGAGAGAGGGGGGATTAACCAATCACGTTTTTGGGTGCATATCGTTCTCCATATGCAGCAGCATTTACACATATAACGAACATCTAATTGCAGCACATCTATCTAATGCTCCTACAAAAGCATCTCAAATCTGGAATCAGGTATAGTGATTCCTCCTGTTGGCGATGGGTCTGCTATCTGTATGATGCAAAGCTGACCCTGACAACCGCGTCTTTCCAATGCACTCTAAAAGAGGCTTATTCGTGCTAGTTATTCATTCTCCCTTCTACCGGAAAGATTTCATTTGCGCGGTGGATTAAACTCTGTTCGTTTCTCAAAAGAACGGAGTTTGGTCGAACAAATTAATCCGGAAATTAATTCAAAGGAGGTTCCCCTTATGACATCACCTTATGAAAGTCGATTTTGGACAAAGGTCTACAATTGGAAAACTCCGACCACTATGAGGTATCCGCTGATCCCGGCCTATTATATTCTTCGTGATGCCACAGTTTTTCAGCCCGACAAGACTGCCACTGATTTCTATGGAGCTAAAATTACCTGGGATCAACTCTACCATAAGGTTACCCGCATGGCCAATGTATTGGTCGAAAACAATATCAAGAAGGGGGACAGAGTGGGTATCTGCCTCCCCAACTGCCCGCAATTTGTTATTGCTTTCTGGGCAGTTCTGATGGCCGGTGGCGTAGTTGTGAACCTAAACCCCATCTACACTGCGGATGAACTTGAATTCGCTTTCAAGGATGCTGGGCTCACCGGACTTATAACCTTTGATAGTTTGGTACCGCTTGTCAAGCCCCTGGTCAACAAGCTTGAGATTCCAATGGTTATGGTTACCCGTTTGGCGGATTTCATGCCGGGCGGGAGCATCAGCACTGATGAGGAACTGGGACTTGAGCCGGGATGGCTTAATTTTTCCAAGGTTCTTGAAACTGACAGACGCTGGGCACCTCCCCTGGTTGATATCAAGCATGACGATCCGGCGGTTATCCAATACACGGGTGGAACCACCGGCGTTCCCAAGGGGGCAGTATTGAGCCAATTCAATATAGTCGCCGCCGCCTATCAGGTGGTTATGTGGTGTATTGAAATGGTTGACAACGAGCCGACCGAGATTCAAAACCTTCTGTGCCTCATACCCTTCTTCCATATCTACGGAGAAGTATGCTGCATTCTGTATGCGGCACGCTCCCAGATGACTATGGTTATCCTGCCGCGTTTCGAACCCAATGAAGTACTTGATACGATCGAGCGTTATGACCAATATGCATATTTCCCGGCAGTGCCCACCATGTTAGAAGCACTTTTCGCCAACCCGCGCGTTAACGATATTGATTGGCACCGCAAATTTGTCTACTGCGGTACCGGTGCAGCCCCGGCTTCACTCGCTCTGTACCAAAAGTGCCGCCAATATGATTTCAACTTCTATGAGGGATATGGCTCGAGTGAGACCTGTGCCATGGCAGTAAGTACTCCCGGCGGGCGGCCTAAAGTTGGCAGTGTTGGCGTTCCGTATATTGACATGGAAGTCCGCATAGTTGACGAAGATGGCAATGATGTGCCCCTGGGTGAGCGCGGTGAGTTATGGTTGAGAGGCGCTACTGTTATGAAGGAATACTGGAACAAGCCGGAAGAAACCGCCCTGGCATTAACGGAAGACGGTTGGTTGAAGACCGGTGACGTGGTATATATGGATGAAGAGGGTTATATATTCATTGTTGACCGCACCAAGGATATGATTATTGCCGGCGGTTATAACATCTATCCGCGCGATATCGACGAGGTTCTCATGCAGCATCCTGCTATTGCCGACGCTATGGCGGTTGGTGTTCCCGATGAGTATCGCGGTGAGACAGTTAAGGCTTTCGTACAGCTGAAACCCGGTCAAACGGTTACCGTTGAAGAGCTGGATGCTCTCTGTCGTCAAAAGCTGGCACCTTACAAGGTTCCCAAGCTGTGGGAGTTCCGTTCCGAGCTGCCCCGCACCAATACCGGTAAGGCCCTGCGCCGGATCCTGCGCGACGAGGAGATTGCCAAACAGAAGAAAGAATAAATAATATAAGTAGGAGCTAACCACTGCTCAACAGCACTGGCCTGACAAGAAATGTCGATGGTGTAGTTGGATGAGCAGGTTCCTGTGTAAGGTGAAGTCCCGGAAGCCGTGACAGCGGCCCGGGCTCACCTTACATTCGTGGTAAATAGATCAAAAGGAGATGAACTGCTTGAGTACTTCTTATTCCTACAACACCCGTGACCTGAAGTTCATTCTGAAGGAATGGCTTCCAGTCGAAGAAATATTTCGATACGAGAAGTATAACGGCTACTACACCATTGAAGACCTGGACATGATGATTGACCAGTGTCACAACATCGCCGCCGAGGTTATCGCCGCCGATGGAGATGAGATGGAGGAGTTCGGGGTTAAATTCGAGAATGGTAAGACTACCGTTCACCCCGGTTTCACCCGGATATTCAAGTATATCCAGGAGAACGGCTGGGGTACCTCCAATATCGAAGAGACTGAAGGCACCCTGCCTGAAATCCTTCAATGCGCCATATATGAGATGTTTCAGGCCGCCTGCCCTCCGATGCGTGCTCACGCCTTGACCAGCGGTGCAGCCCGGCTGATTCAGGAGTTTGGGTCGGAAGAACTGAAGGAGATGTTTCTCCCCAAAATGTATGATGGTACATGGGCCGGAACCATGTGCCTGACTGAGGCAACTGCCGGAACTGACGTAGGAGATATCCTCTCCAAAGCTTATCCTACTTCCGATCCCAGGATATACAAGATCAAGGGTTCAAAACAATTCATCACCTGCGGGGATGGTGATTTTGCAGAAAACATCATTCACCTGTTCCTGGCAAGGATTGAAGGAGCCGCACCGGGGACCAGAGGGATTTCACTCTTTGTGGTGCCCAAGTATTGGGTAAACGAGGACGGCAGTCTGGAGGATAATGATGTCGTCACCACTGCCATAGAACACAAGATGGGGTTACATGCCCAGCCTACAGCCGCCCTCGCTTTTGGTGATAACGACAGATGCCGCGGTTGGCTGGTGGGGGAACCTCCGGGGCCTGATGGAGTCAGCAAAGGCATGGTCCAGATGTTCCAAATGATGAATGAAGAGCGCAAAGGTACCGGTATGCAGGCTCTTTCCGTGGCCGCCAACGCGTACTGGAACGCAAAGAACTACGCCAAGGAGAGGATACAGGGGCGTTCGGCCTCCGACCCCAAGGGGCCCAGGGTTCCAATCATCAACCATGCTGACGTCAAACGCATGTTGATGGTCAACAAGGCAACCCTGGAGGCGTGCCGCGCCATGATCATGAAAGCCTATTTCTATCAGGACATGTTCCGGCACGATCCCGATCCTCAAAGAAGGAAATGGGCTGGTGGACGGGTGGATGTGCTAACTCCCATATGTAAAGCATACCCCAGTGACGAAGCCTGGAGTCTGGTAGCGGAATCCATCCAGACTTACGGTGGCTATGGGTACTGCGAGGATTATCCCGTGGCTCAAGCAGCCCGGGATCTCAAGATCTACTCCATCTGGGAAGGAACGAATTTTATACAGGCCCAGGACCTGATAAACCGGAAGTGGTCCCTGGATAAGGGTGCGGTTTTTGCTGACTTCCTGAAGGAGATCGAAGATTTCATTGCTGCCCACCAGGGGAATGATAACGGCTTCGGACTTGAATTTGCCAATCTGAAAGAGGCCTTGTCGTCTTACCGGGATATCATGGCCGCTATGGCAGAGTATAAGGCTGCCAAGAAGGTTGGCTACTATCAGGTGTTGGCCCGCCGCATTCTCACCGCCACCGGTCAGCTGTACGGCGGTTATTGTCTGCTGGATCAGGCCCTTATCGCTCAGAAGAGGGTCGATGAACTGGGTCCGGAACACTGGGATTATCATTTCTACTATGGAAAGGTTCTTTCGGCCAGGTATTACCTGAGGAATGTGGTTCCCAATGTCAGCCTGGTTGCCAGGCTGGTTAAGGAGGGGGACGACACAATTATACAAGCGCCGATTGAGATTTTCGAGTACTAAACCTCCTCTCTTTTGCTGTGTGGGGATGGACGTTCAAGCGAGTTGAAGATTGACCTGGACCAGGTAAATGCAGTTGTTTTGGGTATAGCGATTGGACATCCCGTAGGAGCAACCGGGCCAGGCTGATTATAAACATGATTAATGAGATGAAGCGCCGTGGGGTCCGGTACGGCTGTGCATCGCTGTGAGCCGGCGGTAACCCGGGTGTGGCGTTTATCGTGGAATTCATCAAAAGCCTCAAGGAGTCGGCATAGAAACCTTTTCCTGATGACCGGGCCCTGCCCGGAAGATAGACGTTTCTATCAAATCACGGGATAGGCTGGCGGGAGCAAGCAGGAAACCCTGCACAAGAAAAGCAGGAATGCCTCTTGCTCTGCCCCTGCCAATTGAATTTGCTTTCCAAATAAAATGAGCAGAGAGGGGGGAATTGGTTAATCACTACTTCCGGGTGCAAATCATTCTCTACACGCAGAAGAATTTCTGCCACGCACATCTACTTCCAATCGCAGCGCATCGGCAATAATGCTCCCGAATCTGAGTCCAGAGCCGGATTGCCACGGATGGCGACCGGCAAAGCCTTTAGGAGAATTCTCCGCGAGGAAGAGGCTAAGCGAATAACGGCAAATAGTAGACCAAAAACGGACATGATGGGGTTGTGTTCCCCCCATAAAAGTAACCGCCCCGCGGGCAAGTATTAATTACCTCGAGGCAGGTTACTTCGACAGACAAGGGTTCTTTCCAGTGTATGGTGTCCTCGGGTCATCACATACGACGATTACGAAGCACCAGGGGTCACAAACGCGTTGAATATCAGGTTGATTATTCCCGTTAATTCCTACGAATATTGCAGGCAATATAGCATAGGAACACGCGGTTAAATCTCAATAAAAGCCAGCCTCTGCGCTGGGCCTATATCGGCGATTCACAATCGCACAGATTGTCAGTATTGGAAAGAAAAAACTAATGTAGGGGGGCGCATAATAATGTCATCAGTTTATGCAAGTCGTTTTTGGCTGAAGAGCTACAACTGGAAAACACCACATAGTATCAATTACCCAAAAACACCGGCATATTACATCCTTCGCGATGCCTGCGTTTTTGAGGCGGACAAACCGGCTATCGATTTTTACGGGGCGCTAATGACCTTTGATCAGCTGTATCACAAGGTGACCCGGTTTTCCAATGTCCTGGTAGAGCAGGGGGTCAAGAAAGGTGATCGGGTAGGAATACTTCTGCCGAACTGCCCACAGTTTGTAATCTCCTACTGGGCGATTATGATGGCGGGAGCTATTGTGGTCAACCTGAACCCGCTGTATACCAAAGATGAACTGAAATACTTGTTCCAGGATTCGGGGCTGTCCTGCCTTATTACCTGGGACGCCGTGGTTCCCATGGTCAGACCGCTATGTGAAGAGCTGAACGTTTCTACGGTGTTTGTAACCAAACTGTCAGACTTCATGCCCAATGCCACAGTAAGCACTCCGGAAGAGATAGGAGCCACGGACGGGTGGCTGCATTTTTCGAAGGTACTGGAAACTGACAGACGCTGGGCACCTCCCAGAGTCGACATCAAGTATGATGATCCGGCGGTTATCCAGTATACCGGTGGAACCACGGGTACGCCCAAGGGCGCGGTTCTGACACAATACGTTATCACCGCTGCGTCTATGCAGGTGGTTAACTGGTGTATAGAGATGGTGGAGAATGAACCCCCGGAGATAAAGCGGGTGTTCAGTGTCCTTCCCTTTTCTCATATATATGGCGAAGTATGCTGTATTTGCTATGGAGCTTTTTCCCGGTCGACTATGGTCATTCTGCCACGTTTTGATGTTAACGAGGTTTTTGACACCCTGGCGAGATATGACCAGTGGGCTTACTGGCCGGCGGTGCCTACAATGCTGCAGGCTCTCTTCTATAACCCGCGTGTTGAGGAATTTGACTGGCATCGCAAATTTGTCTACTGCGGTACCGGGGCAGCCCCGGCTCCACTGCCACTGATTGATAAATGCCGCGACTATGACTTCAACTTCTATGAGGGTTATGGGATGAGTGAGACGGCCGCTATGGCGGTAAGTACTCCCGGAGGGCGTCCCAAACCGGGAAGCGTTGGCGTTCCCTTTATAGACATGGATGTTCGGATAGTGGATGAGGATGGAAATGACGTTCCCCTGGGCCAGCCGGGAGAGATCTGGATGAAAGGCGCCACGGTTATGAAGGAATACTGGAACAATCCGGAGGAAACGGCCAAAGTATTCAGTGAGGATGGCTGGCTCAAATCAGGTGACGTAGGTTATATGGATGAAGATGGTTACATTTTTATAGTGGACCGTACCAAGGATATGATTATTGCCGGCGGTTTCAACATCTATCCGCGGGAGATTGATGAACTGCTGATGAAACACCCGGCAGTTGCCGATGCCATGGTGATAGGTGTTCCCGATGAGTATCGCGGTGAGACGGTTAAGGCTTTCGTACAGCTGAAGCCGGGAGCAACAGCCACTGCGGAAGAATTGATTGAATTCTGCCGTGATAAGCTGGCTGCTTACAAGGTTCCGCGTTTGGTCGAGTTTAGATCTGAGCTGCCGCGGACCCCAACCGGTAAGGCCCTGCGCCGGATCCTGCGCGACGAGGAGATTGCCAAACAGAAGAAAGAATAAATAATATAAGTAGGAGCTAACCACTGCTCAACAGCACTGGCCTGACAAGAAATGTCGATGGTGTAGTTGGATGAGCAGGTTCCTGTGTAAGGTGAAGTCCCGGAAGCCGTGACAGCGGCCCGGGCTCACCTTACATTCGTGGTAAATAGATCAAAAGGAGTTGAACTGCTGGCTGCCAAGAAGATGGGCTACTATCAAGTGCTGGCCCGTCGCATTCTTACCGCTACCGGTCAGCTGTACGGCGGTTATTGCCTGTTGGATCAGGCTCTTATCGCTCAGAAGAGGGTGAATGAGCTGGGTCCGGAACACTGGGATTATCATTTCTACTACGGGAAGGTTCTTTCGGCCAGGTATTACCTGAGAAACGTGGTTCCCAATGTCAACCTGGTGGCCAGGTTGGTTAAGGAAGGGGACGACACAGTTATCGAAGCGCCGATTGAAATATTCGAGTACTAAGCCTCCTCTCTTTTGCTGTATGAGGATGGACGTTCCCCGGATCAATGATGATCCCGGGGAACTGCTCCATCTTTAATTATGTCTTGCGGCGATGGGAGCGAGCAAAAAAAGCAACCGCCCCGTATTTGGGGGTATTTTACCCGGCCAACCGCTGCCTTAGCTGATCTTTAAGGAGTTTACCTACCCCATTGCGCGGCAGGGGACCGGTGAAGATGACTTCTTTGACGCACTTAAAGCGAGCCAGGTTGTCAGTGCAGGCCTTGATAATATCAGCCTCGGTAATCTCGGCTTCCGGAGCTTTTACCACGAAGGCTACAGGCACTTCACCCCACTTTACGTCTGGTTTCCCGACTACACCTACCTCAACTACCCCGGGTACGCGGGCAATGACGGCTTCAACCTCAGCCGGATAAATGTTTTCACCACCGCTTATGATCATATCCTTTAACCGGTCTACCACATAGATAAATCCGTCCTCATCCTTCATGCCCAGATCTCCGGTGTAGTACCAACCGTCCGCCACCACCTTCTGTGTGGCCTCGGGATTGTTCCAGTATCCCTTGAAAAGCTGGGGACCGGCGACGGCAATTTCTCCGATCTGTCCGGGGGGCAGTTCACTGCGGGTCTCCGGATCCACGATTTTGATTTCTCCATGGAATACCGCTTTACCCACCGAGGTTCTCTTATCCCAACCCATGTCGTGAGTCCAGAAGGTTAGGGCTCCGGCGTACTCGGTAACCCCCAGGACGTTTTCGACCTCGATGTTGTACTTTTTATATTCGGTGAATATGATTTCCGGGACAATGGAACCTCCGCAAACAATGTGCTCCAGGGAGGAGAGGTCCATTTCCGCGATGCCGGGCACCCTGAGCATGGCCAGCAGCATCACCGGAACCGTCATCATGTGAGTAATTTTCTCCTCCACCACCGTCTGCCACGTCTTGACAGGATCAAAGTCGGGCATAAACACACAGGTGGTTCCGCAGTGGATATTGGTTATCATCGGAGCGAGGCCCCCAATGTGAAAGAGGGGGGCAACGGAAAGGAAGCGGTCGCGGTATTTCCAATTGATAGTGTGGCAGTGTCCGGCGGTAACGAAAAACAGGTTTTTATGAGTCAGCATCGCACCTTTGGGTTTGCCGGTGGTACCGGAGGTATACATGATTACAGCAACATCGTCGTCGCCTGCAACCAGACCCGGTTCGTCGGCCGGCTGACCTGCCAGAGCTTGATTGAACTCAATATCCTGACCGGTTCCGCCCGACCTTATAAGGTAACGCAATTTGGTTTGGGTTCGTACGGCTTCGGCGGCTTCGCTGAAACCAGCATCGTAAAGGAGCAGGACTGCGCCACAGTCGTTTAGTATATACACCAGCTCGGACGGGTGTAAACGCCAGTTTAGCGGTACGGTAATGGCTCCAATCTTGGCGGCTGCCAGCATGGCGATTAGGAACTGGTAATTGTTTTTGCACAGGATTGCGATCCGGTCTCCGGGGTAGACTGGGAGGCTCTTCATATAGTTGGCCATCTGGTTGACCATGAGATTGGCCTCCCGGAAAGTGTAGCGATATCCCTCTCCCACAAAAGCCTCCAAATCAGGGGAAAGATACGCCCGGTTTCTCATCATGTCACCAATGTTTATCTTCACAATTCTCCTCCTCCTTAATGGCGAGCTTACGGTCTATTCCGCTTCTTGCAACGCCAGTGCCTGGTAGGCATGGAAAAGATCGTGGCAGAATTGATCCCACCGCTGGCTGGCCTCGATGGTCTTTTCATCCATTGAAAGCAGGTTGGGGAGGGACACAAGCTCCGTCATTTCCTGCGACAGGGCCTTAATTTGGGCGGGGTCTGCTCCTTTAAGGATGCGCTCAACAAATTCTGCCGGTGAATACCAGGCAGCGGCTCGCTGAAAGTCTCGGTGGATTTGGGTCAAAAGAACGTTTCTAGGGCCTTCCCAAAGTTCATTAACGGCCGAATCACGGTAGAGGCGGGGAAGGGAAGAGAAATCTTCCATTACGCCGTGACCGCCGAAAATGGACATGGCGATCCGAATAGCATCTGTTGAATCCCAGGATGCCGCAATTTTCTGCAGCATGATCAATTCTCGTACTTCAAACGTCTTCTTCGTTTGCTCTTCACTGCCCGTGGTCACCAGGCCGCCCTGTAAACCGTTTTCCAACTGCAGGTAGTCACGATAAAGCTTGAAGGCACCGGCCGTGGTTTGGCGGGCCAATTGCTCGGCTTTTCTCAGCTGTCCAGCCACCAGGGGGAACTGAGCGACTTTAACCCCGAAGGCCTCTCGGAACTGCGCGTACTGCTTTGCTTCCCTTACTGCCCGTGTCATAAAGGCAGCAGCCGACAGGCCAACCGTCAGACGGGAACAGGTAAGGACAATGCCTACCACATTGGCCAATCCCCGATGGAGAGGGCCAACCGGGTAGGCTACGGCTCCATCAAAGGTTATTTCGGCTGTGGTGAGCTCGCTGGTACCCAGCTTCCACTTAATCCGGTCGATAGTGTAGCCGTTTCGTTTTTCCTTTTCCTTGTCCCCCGGCAGCCAGGAGGGCATGACGAATAAGGCTACTTTCTCGCTCCCCACCGGCTTGGCGGTAATGAGAGCGTAGTCGGCGTGAGTGGCCGAACAGAAGAATTTGGTACCGTACAGCCGCCAGGTATCGCCCGTCTGCACTGCTTCCAGAACGTTGGCGCCCACATCAGAACCGCCGTGGATCTCCGACAAATACTGGGCACCGATGGCGAAATCCCCGTCAATTCCTTCCTGGCAGTGAAGCAGAATGCGTTTCAGTTCGGGGGTATCGGCATACCTCTTGAGGATTTCCACCAGGCCTTCAGTACAGGTAATGGGGCAGGAGATGCAGGCTTCACCGTTTTGATAGATAAGATACATCTTGGTTAACTTGACCCAGGGCAAGGTCTTATCAGAAAACAAGGCTTCGGAAAAGATCTCCTTTTCCATAATCTCGGTTTCTTTGGGGCGGACAATGCGGTCAATCCGGTTCTTATGCCCGTCGTAGTGCATCATGTAAGGGCGTTTTTCCGGCCAGGCTATGGCCTCGGCCATGTCCCGCCAGCGGAAGGATACCTTGGGGGATATTTTCCGGGCTTCCTCGTCAACCACCGGCCAATCTTCGCCGGTGTAATGCTTTACTACCTTCTGCAGAAACGGATCATCACGGTAGTAGTCGAAATTCCTTCGCCAATCCAGGAATTCATTAAAACTGTAAGGATTGTTGCGGTTAGGCAGAGACATATCAATACCTCCATTTAAAAGTCTTAATAATTTAAGGATATTACTGAGCATCACCCCTTTAATTATTATGTTAACGACGATCAATTGTAATAAATATAACAATCTGTTAAATATATTGTAATTTGAGGGCTTTGAATTGGTCAATACTTTAAAAACATTTACGTGTAGGCATGAAATAATGGGTTGTTGTTTATAGATATGACGACAAGCGTTATAATAATTACATTAGAGGAAAAGGTGGATAATGTGAAATACCGTGAGATAGGATACCGAATAGCTATTGCCCGCGAGGAAGTCGGGCTCAATCAAAAGGAACTGGCCGAACGACTGGGGATTTCTCAGGCCACCCTTTCCAATTATGAGAAGGGTAAGCGGCGAATATACCTGCCTCAGTTGCAGAAGATTGCCGAGGCGTTGGGCAGGCCGCTCGATTATTTTCTGCAGCCGATTGACCCGGTCGTTGAACCGGCTAAATCGGCCACTCACAATGAGGTGGCGGAATTACTGCAGATCATGTCCGAGTTAAACGATCTTCCCCGGGAAGACCGGAAATCGGTGATGGATTTCATCAGATGGCTTAAGGCCAAGAGGAAAGGAGAATCGACGTGATAGCGTTCCAGATGAGCGAAGAGCAAATGGAATTGGTCTCGCTGGTCCGGGATGTACTCAAAAGTGAGGTGGAGCCTCTGGTTCTGGAGATGGACCGTCGGCAGGAACAGGATTTTGACTGGCGTCCGGTTGAAGCTCTTGCTCGCTTAAATATGGTGGCTCCTATTGTGCCGGAAGAATACGGAGGACGAGGCCTGGACTTTGTGACGACCGCCCTGATTATTGAAGAGGTGGCAGCGGTATGTGCCGGTCTGGCCGCTTGCATGGTCGGTACTATTCACGCCCTGTTACCAATCCTGGTGGGCGGTGATGACGAACAGAAAAAAAGATTTCTCGTCCCGCTGGTTTCGCATAAGCCGGCCCTTGCTTCCTTTGCTCTTACGGAACCCAAAGGGGGATCGGATATTCAGAGGCTGGACACATATTATCAGCCTTCGGACGACGGATTTATCTTAAATGGAATCAAGGACTACGTTATTAACGGAGCGGTGGCTGATTTTGTAACTGTATGTGCCGGCGCCTCTCGGGATGGTCGTCCCGGAGCCTGTCAGTTTCTGGTCGTTCCCCGGGACCGGGTCAAGGCAAGCAAAAACAGACAAACCCTGGGTATTCGCTACAGTAATAACGCCCAACTGGTATTCGAAGATGTGCCGGTAAAGAGAGAAGAGCTCGTTGGCCACGCGGATACGGGATACCTCTTGCTTAGCCAGACCCTGGATTGTGGGCGGGCCTTAATCGGGGCCATCCAGTTAGGTATCGCCCGGGCCGCCTATGAGCACACTTTAGCCTACGCCCGGATGAGGGAACAGTTTGGCCGCCCCATATTCTCAAATCAGGGAGTATCCTTTCCCCTGGCGGAAATGGCTACTGCCATTGATGCTGCCAGGTTCATGGTGTGGAGGGCCTGCTATCTGATGGATCAGGACGGGGATTATACCCGGGCCTCTTCGATGGCCAGGCTCTATGCGGGCCAGGTAGGGCAGATGGTTACAGCCCGGGCCATAGATATCATGGGTGCTGCAGGATACAATGACGACAGCATTCTCAGTATCTACTTCCGGGACGCCAAAGCCTGCAGCATTGTCGGCGGGACTGACAATATCCAGAAGATGATCATCGCCTCTCTGCTCTGATCTGTATCGCGGCAGTTTCCAATTATATGATGGGCCCATTTATCTTAAAATCTGCTGGACTATGGGGGTGAGACCCCAGGCTATTAAACCGAAGACCAGGATAAGGCCTACGAATACAATTATCCAGAACTCGCGGCTCTTGGTGTTCATTTATCATACCTCATCTGTCTTATACGTTGATTCATGCTTCGATGAAAACCGTTCCCGGCGGAGGTCGGCCTGAGCAGGCTTAGCAGTGATGGCTTCAGCCGGCAACAGGTTCTTCGTTTCAATCCAGGGTACTAACGCACCCTGCTTAACCTGCCGTCCCGGGTTGACCAACCCAGCAGATCCATGACGATTCAGTAGCGGCAATTGCTTCCACTATTAAGGGAATACCTATGACCAGAAGCACGATACTTACCGGTCTGGTGATTACCCCCGAGCGAAAAACGGCCAGGAGAAAAGCAGTCAGACCAAGCAGAGCCCTGATGCCCCGGTCGCGGCTTCCCAAGTTGCGACGAAAAGATAACCTCAAGCGATTCACCTCAGAATCAGTTTCCCCCGTGTCGGCCAAGGTATGCAACTCAACTTTTGTTGAGCTGTTTCTCCGATTCAAACATCTCCCCGATCAATGCCATGACGGCTTGAGATATGTAATAAGGATTCAAGCCGGGAGTCACTGCGGCTGTGTCTTAACAGACCCCTGCTGGAGGGTGCTGTAAAGTTTAGGTTGGTAAAAAGAGGTCAAGAAGTATTCAAAGGGCAGAACCAACTACCGCAAGGCTTTTTCTGTCTTGCTATTATGTGTAAGTGTTTATTTGTTTGGTTATTTAATGGTTATCAACAGCAGCAACTTGCAAGAGATGATGTTTTGGAATCAGATTCAATATATGGGATTACCTTTTATTGCTGTTCTATGGCTGGTAGTGGCTCTCCTTAATACGATAGCAGTAGTATTGAGGATCTTTTCACAAAGGCCGATGACGCCCTGTACAAGGCAAAAGCCAAGGGAAGAAATTGCGTTGCAATTTGGGGCCTGGGATGAAAGATGTAACGGCTATTGACGAGAGCAACAAGGTTAAGTAGTCCGTCCCGGCAAGTTGCCAAATTTATAACTGACATTGGTGCCGGCACTCCTGTAGCTCATCACAGGAATGATGAATGTATTGGCATCGGCGGGAGCCTACCCACTTAATCTTGACACAGACTGCTGGAAATTACCGGTTGACAGCACCCATTCTGTTCTGCTAGGTTGTTATCAGAGCCACATAGGAACGAGTTGAGTAAAGTTTAGTTAGTTTAGCCGAGCGGAGATGAGATGAGTTGGAGAATTAACCAATGCTTATCTGCGGCATTGGTTTTTATTATTCAGCCCTTTTATAACCCAGCCGTTATCATCTCTGTTTCTTGCCTCAAAACCTTATCCGGTAATTTCAATATGGAATGGATCCTGGTAACCGGTGTGGCAGCCGGGAAGGAGGGGCGTGCGATGTCGCTCAGGTGTTGGCCCCTTGCGGGCCGTAAGCGATGTGTGGTTTGTATTCGACATCATTTTGAGGAGTGAACATTAATGAGCATTTATTCTATTCATGCTCTCCCGGATGAACGGGGGTATTTCGGCGACTACGGGGGACGTTTTGTCCCGGAAACCTTGATGCCGTCTCTGCTGGAACTGGAAGCATTTTATGCTCGATTAAAATCCGATGAATCCTTTCAGGAGGAATTGAATTACTATCTGAATGATTATGTGGGTCGGCCTTCGCCGCTGTATTTCGCATCCCGCTTAACTGCAAGCCTGGGCGGAGCCCGTATTTACTTGAAACGGGAGGATCTGAATCATACCGGTTCTCATAAAATAAACAACACCCTGGGACAGGGGTTGCTGGCGAAGCGGATGGGCAAGAGGCGGATAATCGCCGAGACCGGGGCCGGACAGCACGGGGTGGCTACAGCTACCGCAGCGGCCTTGTTGGAGTTTGACTGTGAAATATATATGGGGGAAGAGGACATTTTGCGTCAGGGTCTTAATGTAAAACGCATGGAACTCCTGGGCGCAAAGGTTAATCCCGTTTATTCCGGCGGACGAACCTTAAAGGATGCTATGAACGAGGCCATTCGGGATTGGGTTACCAATGTGGACAGTACTTACTACCTTCTGGGCTCGGTCGGCGGTCCCCACCCGTATCCTATGATGGTGCGAGATTTCCAGTCCATAATCGGACGGGAAACCCGGCAGCAGATAATAGAAGCCGAAGGCCGACTTCCGGATTATATCGTGGCCTGTGTGGGCGGCGGTTCCAATGCCATGGGGATTTTCTATCCCTTCCTGAATGATGGTGGGGTTAAGCTGATCGGTGTGGAAGCTGCGGGACGCGGTCTGCAGTCAGATAAACACGCAGCTACCCTCAATTGCGGACGACCGGGAACACTGCACGGTTCGTACAGCCTGGTTCTGCAAAACGGGGAAGGCCAGATTCAGAATGCCTATTCCATTGCGGCGGGTCTTGACTATCCGGGGGTGGGACCGGAGCACTCCTACCTCCTTAAGAGCGGGCGGGTCACCTATACCACTGCTCATGATGATGATGCTCTGGAGGCATTTTACCAGCTCAGCCGGGTGGAGGGTATAATTCCCGCTCTGGAAAGTGCCCACGCCCTGGCTGAGGTCATCCGTCTGGCTCCGGCACTGTCCCGGGAGGCCGTGATGGTTGTCAATCTCTCGGGGCGGGGCGACAAGGATGTGGATTCCGTTTAGGAAAGGGGGACATGTGGTGAGCCGAATAAGAGAAAGATTCAAGGTGTTAACAGGCCGGGGGGAAAAGGCTCTGGTTGCTTACATTACCGGAGGGTATCCCTCGCTGGAGGTTGCCGGGCAGATGGTGTTAGGCCTGGCGGAATGCGGCGCGGATATCATTGAGATTGGAGTGCCCTTTTCCGACCCGATAGCCGATGGTCCAGTAATCCAAACTGCCTCCTACCAGGCTCTTCAGGGCGGGGTTACGGTGGCCGGGATTCTGGAGATGGTACAAAGGGTAAGGCAGCAGAGTTCTATTCCCCTGGTGTTGATGAGTTATTATAACCCCATCCTGCAGATGGGACTGCAGGAATTCTGCTACCAGGCGGCAAGGAGTGGAGTGGATGGGCTGATTGTGCCTGAACTGCCCCGGGAGGAAAGTCTTCCCCTGCTTCAAGCCGCGGAGCAGGCGGCAATAGATGTGGTACCGCTGGTGGCTCCTACCAGCAACCGGGAACGCATTGCCGCCATCTGTGCCCGCGCCCGCGGTTTTGTCTACTGTGTTTCCGTTACCGGGATTACCGGAGAACGTGAGGAGATAAATACTGACCTGGCGAGTCTTACCGGCACCATCCGTAAATGTACCGATCTGCCCCTGGTTATTGGCTTCGGGGTGGGGAATGCCAACACCGCCAGAAATCTGGCCCCCCTCTGTGACGGGGTGGTGGTGGGCAGCGCCCTTATGCGCCTGATAATAGGTGATTCCTTCGATAGGGCCGGAGAACTGGTCCGGGAGATAAAGTCAGCCATTAACCGGCAGTGAGGGTGACGTTTGCCAATCTCTCCTTTATATCATAAAGTTGATAGGGGGAAGAAGCCCGGGCGGGTGAAACGTATCATGTGAAGAGCGTTTTTCCGCCGGTGGTAGGAAGGAGAGGTAGTGTGTACATCATCGACAGACTGGAAGGCGAATGGGCATGCGTTGAGGGTGAAGACAAAATCTTCAACCTGCCTCGCAAACTCCTGCCCGGGGAGGTTCGAGAGGGAGATGTCATCCGGATAACGGTTGAAATCGACCATGAGGCTACGCGGGCCCGGGTACAGAAGGTAAAGCAGCTGATGGAAGAAGTCTTTGAGGATTAGGTGTGGCGAATGAAACGAATCATAGTTCTTGGCTTGGTCGCAGTAATGCTGGCGGTAACGTTATGGGGATGCGGGATTGAAACGCCGCAGGTGCAGGCACCTCCCGGGAAGTCGGGTGAAAGCGCGGTTGACGAGGTTCGGTCCCCGGCGGTTGATTCTCAACCATCGGCCTCGGAATTGAGCGTCCATTTCCTGGATGTGGGGCAGGCTGACAGCATTTTGGTGGTACTGCCCGACCAGAGAGTGATGCTGGTAGATGGGGGCAACAACGCCGATGGGCCTGTGGTGGTAAAATACCTTGAGCGCACAGGTATTAAGAGGATTCATTACCTGGTAGGAACTCACCCTCATGAGGATCACATTGGAGGGTTGGATGATGTAATCGAAGCTTTTGAGGTGGAAAAGGTTTATATGCCCCGGGTTGCCCATAATACACGTACTTATGAAGATGTGCTGACGGCGATAAAAGCTCGTAATCTCAAGGTCACCCCGGCCAGAGCCGGATTGATCGTTTTGGACGATCCGGGGCTGCAGATTGAATTCCTGGCCCCTGGCAGCAGCGACTATAAAGACCTCAATCAGTACTCGGCCGTTATCAAAATAACTTACATAAACTGTAGCATTTTGCTGACCGGGGATGCCGGCTTTGAGTCGGAGGAGGAAATGATCGCCTCCGGGGCGGACCTGGAGGCGGATGTGCTCAAAGTAGGACATCATGGCAGCCGTTATTCGACCTCGGAAGAGTTCCTGGAGGCGGTAAGTCCGGTTTATGCAGTAATATCCTGTGGGAAGGACAATGATTACGGGCACCCCCATGAGGAGACCATATCCCGTCTGGCGGGACAGGCAGCACGAATACTCCGTACCGACCGGGATGGAACGGTGATCATAACCTGTGACGGGCAGGATCTGCAGGTCAAGACCGGGCAATCCTCAGGGGATTAGGCAGGTGACAGCCCGGCCCACAAGGTCTGCTGTTGCGATTAATATAGAACTCATTATTCTTATTTACTGCCGGATGGAGAGGACATGACAGACAAAATTATCAGAAATGCCTCGTTTAAGTTGGTCAGCAGTTCCACGGCTTTGTCTTTGTTCCTCATTTGGGTTGAAATAGAGACATTGATTTTTTCGTCATTTATGACATACCCAATTCCATAGCCGTCCTCTACAACCGGGCCAAATCCAAACAGGCTGATGTTTTCGAAACTGACACCACTGGTGCTGAAAAAATCATGGGTCAAATGCCTGTAACCCGGTGAGTCATAAAGCTTAGGTGGATTATGAATCCCCAGCTCGTCTCCATATTTCTCATACAGCTTATAAAGAACAAACAGATGCCTTTCAATTCCTAACCCGGTTTGACACTTTTTTATCCTCTCCATATGAGCATTTTGCGCGTTAATGATCAGCTCTCGGAGCCTGTCCCGGGAACGGTTTCCTGAACAAACCTCCATGGCCAGTTTGGATACCTCTTCATTAACCGCCCGGGCACATTCTGTTCTGCAGTCTTTGAAATACCTTATAGCAACAGATTCATATGTACTTCTTAATTTTCCGAAAGTCTTATACTGAGCAATCTGCAGTGCAATATGAAAAAAGGCGTCCGGACTCATCTTCAATTTCCTGATGGAATTTCGTCCGCAGTTATCGAGTATCAAATTATCGACATAAATGTTGTCAGCAAACGCCCGGTGCTTTTTTAATTGCTCCTGCAGGCAACACTTAATTTCATCGGATAGATTCCATTCAAGCTCCTCAGGCAACGATGCATTCATTAAAATAATCCTATCCCTCCCACCATCACGAATGATATTGTCAAGTGCCCGGTTGAAGATACTAAACCACGGAATCGCATCCGCCCCGGTGTGTTCATTGTTTATAGCTATATCAAGGTTTTCGGTGATAATAATTTGACAATTCTTATCAAAATAACGGTTCCTGCCATCAGAGAGAAGCACCTTTTTCTGAAAATCTTTCAGATTTTTTGCGACCGGATCAATACAGAGGACAAAAACAGCAGTATTTATGGTTTCCAAACTATTCCTGTTGGTGCTGTCGGTTTCAATTGCGTCATGGAGCCGGGCAGCATTATCCCGGTCGGCAGTAGTCAATACCCCCACATCGTTGCCCCTGTCTTCAATACCTGCATCAATTATGCTTTGAATCTTGGAAGCCAGCATATCTGCCGGCAGGATATTTCCCTGGGCATCGGAGGTCGTCACCTTGAAGATGTTGTTTCTGTAATAAACAATGATATGGTGGTGTTTATCAAAGGGATAAGTTTTGTAAACATCTTTTGTTAATCGGGGTAATCTTACTGCTTTGAAAATACGGTTGTATTGATCCATGCACAGCGGCCGCTCCTTGGAAAAATCCGGACTGAAGGTCTTCAAACTTATTTCAACATAGGCATTCATCAACTCATGTATCAACCTGGCGGCCAAAGTTGACACCGTGTACTGCGGTTTCAAACCGGTATTATCAAAAACCGCATAATAGTTCTTGTTGCATACCAATTCACCGCGGTACTCCAGGTACATATCGTTCCAAAACGGCGGCAGCCAGCTGGTGTCAAGTTCCCTGGATACCTCTATTAGTTTTCTCTGCAGTTTTTCTCCATCTCCGCCCGGCCTTAAAAACTCGTTTAAGGCTTCTTCACTTGCTCGGAATTCTTCATCGTTTACAATTGGTTTAATCCAATTCAAAAAATCCCAAAGGTTATCCAGCGCAGGAACAGGCAACGAGGGCACTTGTTCTTGATGCCGCAGCAATACAATCACTCCTTCGGCCGGCTTTTCGCCAATCGATAATGAAAGGCGCAAGAATTCAGCAATAAACAGAATATTCTGCTTGACACAAGATGTTCCTGCAAATTATAGATATATATGTCAACAATTCAAAGAACATAAAATAACAGGCAATAATAACAAAGCGGCTGAGGTGCTTAAAAGAGCCTATGTTCAGGGGAGATTGCTGGGCAGTCTGGACAGTAACGGACAGCGTCGGGCGCGGCCCAATGACCCTTTGACCAGGATGCAGCCACGAACCTTCGGAGCAGGCATAGGCAATTAATGAATAACTATCGCAGGGGACACAGGAGAATTTACCAGCAGATATTAATGGGGTGCCGTTGTTGGTATGTACTAAAGTTTTGCCGGATTGACGTACTTATTTGTTTAGGGATTCGGGTTGAATGGTTCATACGCCACCTTTTTTGCTACCAGCACAAAACGGCCATTATTGCCGTCATTGGTACATGTGCAGAGGGTGATTAATTTGTCGCCGTATTCAGCCTCGACACCGGTATCGTGAATTGACAGGGCTTTGATGTTCCGGATAAACGTGTCAAACTCCTCCTTGCTGGCGGCATCGATGAAATTATAGAACTTAAACACGTTGTCCGATTTCCTGTACACACGGCTGTAGAATACCGCGATGATTTCATAGCTGCCTTTGCCGTAAATGGTATCAAAGCGGATTATCCTGTTATTCCGGTAAAAATCCTTATCCCTGTAGTTCAGGAGACCACTGAACATGGAGCCGTTTGACTTGTTGTGGCCGTAAATGATGATGTTGTCACTAACCGGATTAAAAGTACAATCCGCGTCAACAAAAAGGGTTCCATTGGAAGAACTTTTTCCATAGAAATCTCGATTAAGGTAGTATTCCTCGTCATGGGGGGTATACATCACGGGGTAGTTGATAACGGTGCCTTCAATTTCAAGCCACCCGATAAAATCCTGGTTAGTATTGTACAGCTCTGCATACTCTTCCAGGATTCGCTTCCCGTCGGAAGCGGTTACATAGTCATGACTGGCGGGCTTCTTCTTGGTATTTGTTAAGTCGGTAAAGGTTTTTGCTTCCCGCAGGTTTTGAACGTAGTTTCCAAACAGAACGGTGGCTGACAGAAAGAACAGACAAATAGCCGCAGTGATTATTATTGATTTGCTGTTAGGTATCGGTTCCGCATTTCTGTCCTTCATCCGTTCACACCTTTCAAGGAAAGAGCAGTGAATGAAAACCCACTGCTCATTTTTTTATTTGTTATGGATTTTGGCCGATGATGCTCAACCTCTCTCGGTTTTCCTGATATTAAAGGTCAGAGCCATGGTTGCGAGGACGGATGCTGCCAGTAGTATCCACCAGAAGGTCATGTTACTGCCGGTTTTCGGTATATCATCCAGTTCATCGGCGGCCGCCGGTTCCTCTGCAGTTTCCGTCTGTCGGTTCGCGGTTAAGAAGGCGGTTAGTTCCTTCTCAAAAACCGGTCCCCACCAGGCGGAATAGCCATGGGCGTTGGGATGCACACCATCAGCCATGTAGGTTTTGTACTCTTCGGTATTGTAAATCGCGGTCATCTCTGGATTGTTGTAAAGATCTATGACGAATATACCCCATTTTTTCTGAATATCCAACATGGCCTCAACCATCCGCCCGTAATAGGTGCCATCATTGGAATAGGTCGCGGAATCATAATAGGTGCCGGAGTAGAACACAACCGGGCAATTCCAGGTTTTCGACGCGTAGGCGATTATGTATTCCATAGCGCCATAGATGGTTTGGGTGTCAAAGTCCTCAATATTCTTACTGCTGCTCAGAGCGCCGAAAGGCTTGTTAAACATTGCATCATTGGTAGACAGCTGTACAATGAAAAGGTCCGGGCGCAGGTCAGTGGGTATCGCTTTCATTCTGGAAATATAAGAGGTGGGGTTGTCGTCAACCAGAGTGGTTGCGGAGACCGTATATTTGTAGCTGACCAAAGCCGGATGTTTTTCCTCCAGATAATCGGCCATAGAATAACCCTGGGCGCTCTGTCCGTATGATACGGAGGAGCCAAGCCAGATAATTTCCAAACCGGAAAGGGGATCATTGGGGTCGACCTTTTCTTCCTTGGGGATGACACCGTTGTAACCAACGGCTACCTTGGCCCCGGCCGGATACAGGCGGACATCCCCGAGACAGGGAAGGAATGATTGTTTATAGGTGGATAACTTAAAACCGGGCAGGGTGGTGACGGTTATCGTGTCCCCTGCTTTAAGAGCTACATTTTTCAGGGCCGGGAACACACCCCGGTCGTATCTATCAGAGTAGTCAGGTTTCTGGCAGAAACCGTATTCGATTATCGGTACTACCGCCTGGCCATCATTTACGGAAATGCTGAACGGTGTAGTTCCAAATCCGACAAACCCGCGTGACACCTCCAGATAGATATCATAGGTGCCGCTGACGCCGGAGGGTACTGTATAGGTGGCGGTGGAACCCTCCCCGAGATTGACAATATAATCAGTTTTCTCATCGTAAACGGTATTGTTCCCGTCATAGTCCAGGCCCTTGACCACCGCTTGGGCGCTGTCCAAGGTAACGTAGGTTTCTGCAGCACCCGCGACCATGCACATGCTAAACACCAGCACCAGCGACATGACCACAACAACGAGGTTTCTTACTCTTTTCATCTACCTTCCTCCCCAAAAAGTATTTGGTTATGAGCGCTCCATACTGAACCATTCCGCACACCATGGTTTCCTAATCATATTATTATTATTATTATAATAGAATTAATTACAAAAATAAGCCAATAGTGTAATGTATTAACGTGATAGGTGAATTGTGGAGTGGGAGGTATTATCATGGAAGTAATAGGAACCATAGGGAATTGGGAACTCTTATTAGTGCTGCTGTATTTGATTGGTTTTGGCATTGCGGTAGTAATACCAATATCTATACTGGTCCTCGTCTGCAAAACTCATAAACAATTAATGGAAATATCAAAAGCAATAGAAAAGTTGGCTGGAATAAATAACGATGTTTAGCAACCCCCACAACTGATTATTTTCGAATCACCAGGTACTTTGCCGCACAAAAATAAGGGTTGGGACGATATCCTCGATGATACCATACATTGGCATCAAGCCCTGGCCCGGATTATTTCAGGAATAATCTTCTTTCCTGCGAGAACGGCTGTTGTAGACTATGGTGATTAAGGCCGGTACGACTGTGATGACGATGATGCCCAGGATAATTAAGCTTAAGTTGTTGCGAACGATAGGTATATTGCCAAAAAAGAAGCCACCTGTAAAAAACACTGCTACCCATAGGATTCCTCCTACCAGATTGTAGAGAAAGAATCTCCCGTAATTCATGCGGCCAATTCCGGCTACAAAAGGAACAAAGGTGCGCAATATCGGAAGGAATCTGCTGATGACAACGGCTTTGCCGCCATGTTTATCGTAGAAGTCCCTGGCTTTAAGCAGTTGTTCACGGTTGAAAAACCGGCTGTCTTCTTTAACAAAAATCCGCGGGCCCACAAAACTGCCGATGTGATAGTTCAGCATATTGCCGCTAACGGCTGCAACGGTTATGACAACTGCGAACAACAGCAGGTTGATATCACCACTGGCTCCCAGGGCGCCAATAACAAACAGCAGGGAATCGCCCGGTAAAAAAGGGGTTACTACCAACCCTGTTTCGCAGAAGACCGTTAGGAAGATGAGCAGGAGAGCCCACTCCCTATAGCTCTGAATAATATCGGTTAGATGCTGGTCCAGGTTGATTACCAGTTCTGCTGCGGTCAATAAGAATTCCATTTGTTTTCCCTTTCTCACTCGGCTGACTTCATTAATATATCACGACTGACTCGGTTTCGACAGTCATTGGCTATAAGGATACAGACCGACAAAAACCTGGCATTAGAAAAACACCGCATGATCGCGATCGCCAGGCGGAGTTGTACCTGTGATACCCATGGGAAGATTACTTCAGGCACAGTAAATCCGGTCATACCACCGGTTCACTACCTGATGCTAGCAGTAATCCCAGTCGGTTATTCAACTACATAAGGTTAGGAAATAAATTATGCAGGGGTTAGCCACCTTAATTTTGATACGTCCCCTTTGGAATCACAGCTTGATACGGCCAATTTCAATGGTATAATAGTATTGTGCCTTACGGTTGTGCACATACCACAGCAGCTAAATAATATTTATTCTCTGGAAAAATAGAGCGTCCGCAGGGTACAGCGAGGAATCGCTGACTCCCAGGCAGGGAAGGTACGGAAACCTGCGGACATTCTATCAAAGTGTTAACCCCGGACACGAATTAATCCGGGGTTTTTGCGATCAAGCCCCTTAGCTCAGCAATCAAGGCAAAAAACTGCCAGGAATTGGAGTTAAATCGGCTGGAGGTTAATGGCAGCGTTGGAGCAGGACACGCAATACCGACTAGAGGAGTTTCGATATGGATCTCTTTGTTGACTGGCTAGCAGTTCTCATAATAGTCGCTTTGGGCATCATGATTAAGTATTTTAAGATGTCCTGGCTTATTGCCGGCTACAATACATCGAGTGCCGAGGACCGCAGGGTGATGTCGGAAAAAGGTATCGAGAAGTTTATCGGCAACGGTATGTTTGCCCTAGCTTCCATACTGGCAGGGGGGAATATAGGCAAATATCTGGGTAATCATTTTGCGCAGACGGGATCCTGGATACTGTTTACAGCAGTGTTGGGATACGTGATAATCAGGGCTCAGAAGTATGTTCCGGATAAAACACCCGGGGAGTCAGGGAGGAGAACTAATACCACTGTCCTGATTCTGGCCGCATATCTGTTGGTGTTCGCTGTCGTGGTGGCAGGAATCGTCTACGGCAACCGGGAGTCTACCGTGGGGATTGAAGGACACTGGATTAGGATCGGTGGCATATATTCAACCCGAATAGATATCAAAGAGGTCACGGATATTCGTATGGAGGATTCGATACCTGCCATTAAGAGCCGAACCAATGGGTATGCCTTCGGGGACATCCGTAAAGGGCACTTCCTCCTGCAGGACCTGGGGAAGGGACGACTGTATATCCACTCCAATAAGGGACCGTTCATATACATCCTGACCAACGACAGCTATACGATTGTAAATTTTGATAGTCCTGACAAGACCAGAAAACTCTTCGCTGAATTGTCTGAGCAATGGAAGCTCCTTCCAAGATAGATATCGATCTTGATATATTACCCTTCCGTATCCCGGACCGCACCTATCAGAATACACCGGTATCTTCACCGGGTTGCTGCTCACCATGCTTCCCTTGGTACCAGAACCGGTCTGCTTCAGTTTGTTCATAGCTGCAGTCAACCGGAATGTTGAGCCATTATGTATGTCAGATATTAACAAAAGGTATCGTGCCTACGGTTGCGAAACCAGGTTAAATGGAAACCGGTTTCAAAAATTTTAATAATCGTGTCAGGTAATATAGGAAATGGGTTTGTTCTAGTTTATAATTCAGTTTAGGCTTGTCTCGTTACTTATTAATGTAGGGAGGAAAGATGTGGTGGTTAAAGGTTCGTATAACCCATATGAAAATGCTCAGGCCCAGTTTGACAGGGTAGCGGAGATGATCGGCCTGGATGATGCTACCAGGCAATTGCTCCGTCAACCCATGAAGGAATACCATTTCACCATTCCGGTACGCATGGATGACGGCAGCACCAGAATATTCAATGGTTACCGCATCCAGCACAACAGTGCCCGGGGACCTGCTAAAGGCGGAATCAGATTCCATCCTCAAGAGACGGTTGATACAGTGCGGGCCCTGGCCATGTGGATGACCTGGAAATGTGCGGTAGTTGATATACCCCTGGGCGGGGGAAAGGGCGGAATTATCTGTGATCCACGCAACCTTACCGAGACTGAACAGGAGAGGCTGTGCCGGGGTTATGTCAGGCAGCTGGCCAGGGATATGGGACCCTTTACCGATGTACCGGCGCCTGATGTTATGACCAATGCCAAACATATGCTGTGGATGCTGGACGAGTTTGAGTCTATTTATGGTGGAAGGTACCCGGGCTTTATTACCGGGAAACCCGTAGGGATGGGCGGTTCACTGGGTCGAACTGAAGCCACCGGGTATGGGGTTGTCTACACCCTGCGGGAGGCCCTGAAGGAGATGGGTATCAGACCGGAGGATACTACTGCCAGCATTCAGGGGTTTGGAAATGTCGCTCGGTATGCGGCCCGGTTATACCAGGAACTTGGCGGTACGGTGGTAGCCGTCTGCTGTTGGGATAATAATGACAAAAAGGCTTACACCTACTATAAGGAATCCGGACTCGATGCCAGGTTACTGGCCGGCATGACCGATTCCTTTGGTAGTATTGACAAGGACAAAGCCCGTGATTATGGATGCCGGGTAGAGCCGGCCGGTGCGTGGATTGAAAAGGATGTAGATATCCTGATCCCCGCTGCTATAGAGAATCAGATCAATATGGACAATGTAGGTAAAATCAGTAAACAGGTCAAGATTATTGCTGAAGGAGCCAACGGCCCGGTTAACAAAGAGGCGGATGAGGTTATCCGCAACAGCGGTATTTTCGTTATCCCTGACTTTTTGGCCAATGCGGGCGGCGTAACCTGCAGTTATTTTGAGCAGGTACAGTCCAATACCAATTACTACTGGGAGAAGGATGAGGTGCTGGAAAAACTTGATGTCAAGATGACATCGGCCTTCAAAGCGGTCAGCGAAATGGCCCGCAATAACAACATATACATGCGCGATGCCGCCTATATCATCTCCATAAACCGGGTGGCGCAGGCAGTTAAGATGCGCGGCTGGGTATAGGCTTTGATTTTGAAGATGCAGATGACAAGGTGGCTTGGTTCTTTTAACCGGGATAGGAGATAGAATTTTGAAAAAACCAGAAATTGACCAAAACCTCGGGCGCAGTGAGGCGGGGACCCGCATACTGATTCTTTTGCTGTTTTTGACGGCCTGCCTGGGATTGTTGGCGGGATGGTATTTTATAACCGGGGGCAATACGGGTTTGAGTTTGCCTATCCCCCCCGAGTTTATAGGGGAATCTCCCGTGGAGGCCATCCCGGAGGAAGAGAGACAGGTGCCGGATCTGATCCTTCTGGGAGCGCGCCGGGAGGCCCAGCAGGGCACGCGCTATGACGCATCTTACGTGAGGATTGAATACCCCGGCGGGGATGTTCCCCCCGACCGGGGAGCCTGCACCGATGTAGTTGTAAGGGCTTTCCGCAACGCCGGGATTGACCTGCAGCAACTGATCCATGAAGATATGAAGAACAACTTTGATAAGTACCCCCGCAGATGGGGCCTTGATGAACCCGATCCCAACATTGATCACCGCCGGGTCCCCAACCAGATACAGTTCTTCAAGACCTACGGGGAATCACTGACCCTGGAGGTAAAAGGGCACCTTGATGAGTGGAGATGGGGCGATGTCGTTTACTGGCGCTTCCCCGACGGCCGCGACCACTGCGGCATAATAAGCGACCGCACCACCCGGGACGGTATACCGCTGGTGATCCACAACGCCGGCCTGGCTCGTGAGGAAAATGCCCTCCTTAGATGGGAGATAGTCGGCCACTATCGTTATCCCGCCGATGAGTAACCGCAGTAATTGTTGAGCAAATATACTATGTCACTGTGTCTTCGATTCGGATATGCCTTTCTAATGCAGGACTTGAAAAACATAGAATTAACCTCTTAACTTCCAAGAAAGTTATTTAACGATAAATTTAAGGAGACAAAATAACTTGGGCAAACTATTGCAGTTAGCAATCTGTGTAAAAGAGCTCCTGGAAGATTATCATGGAATAGAAGCACGGTTCGAGCTTGAAAAGGATTGTTCGTGGATACCAAACTTCCCTGATGCTAAGGCATTGGGTAATTATTGGGACATTGTTTGCAGGGTTTATTCGGCGCTTGTCGATGAAAAATGGGAATTAGGATCTGTTCTTGCTGGTAGGACAATCAGTTTTCAGCCAGTCGGATATGCACGAGCCGATATTTGGTTTAAAGAACCATATAGTTTTATTGTTGAGTTCGATGAAAAGCAACATTTCAATCAATTCCGGTTACGGACGCTGGAACACGGTTACAAATTGATTAAGACAGGTTTTGATGTAACGCGATATACAGAATTGTGTAAACAAAATGTGATAAGGCCAGGAAAATCTGGTTTTACTAAATTGAAATCTCCTGACCCATTATTTCCAGAAATGTTAGAAGGATATGCGCAAGATAACAGGACCCGGCAACGTGCGTTTCGGGATTATCTTAAAGACGTTGTTCCTTTTGCATTGGGAATGAACCCGACTATAAGAATCGATTATAAAATAACTAATGGGAAAATAAAGGATTTTCAAAAAGAAGATATTGAAGCGGCACGGAACTATTTTCGAATGACACGGTTGCTTCAACAGATTGAATTGAAGGAGGTATGAAATCACTAAATTCCTTAATTTTCTGTCGGCCTCTATTTGCCTATTACATACTGATGCCGCAAGGCGAATCTTTCCTCTGCCTTGCTCCTTTTACCTCCTCTGTAGCCTGCACTTGCCATTTGACAGCTTCCCGACTAACATCCTAGAATGTATATACGAACATATGTTTGGGTGATGGTCTGATGAAAAGGGTTGGCTGTCTGTTTCTCCCTTATTTCTTGGCTTCGGTAACTATCAAGGAAAATCCCCGCCTGTACCGGCAGCCGGTGGCTGTTTTCCGGGAGGGCAAGGTGATTGGTATTACCCGGGAAATAGAAGACCACTCCCTGGTAGGGCTGCCTCTCAACCAGGCCCGGAGGCACTGTCCGGAGGCCTTCTTTGTGGAGTATGACCATTCAGCTCATCGGGCGGCACAGGAAGATTGCCTGCAGGTACTGGCCGGGATTTCTCCCCTAATCGAGCCCCTGGATGAGCAGGAGTGCTTCCTGGATCTCAGCGGTGGTAGAGTGTCATGGGAGATGGAGAAACTGGGCCAGTGGTTTCAGGCTCAAGGATGGGGTCCAGTAGTAATAGGGATAGGCGCAAATAAGTTCCTGGCCCGGCTGGCGACCAGGGTTCCTTATGGGAAGAATCAGGCCCAAGTCCCGGGTTTCTGCTGCCGGGTAGTTGAACCCGGCGGGGAGAAGGATTTTCTGGCCCGGGTACCGCTGGTTCTGGACTGGCTTTTACCGTTCCGGGTGGTGGAAAAACTGGGTTCTCTAGGGTTTACCCGCTTTGGTGAGCTGGATTCATTATCCCTGCAGGAGCTTTTGAAGATACTCGGCCCGGATGGGTATACGGTTTATCAGCACCGCCGGGGGCGGGACAGCACCCCGCTCTTGGGATTGTATCCTCCGGAAAAATTGAGCTGCCATTTTAGCTTTGACCGGGGCGTTTACGAGCTGGGGCCTCTGGAAAAAAGGTTGGAAGAAGGGGCACGGATAATCGCCTCCGCCCTGCGGGAGCGGGGGATGAACTGCCGCCAGGTGGCTCTGCAGGCCGAATTGGAAGGGGGAAACTGCCGGGCGGAGCGCCGGGTGTCGCGGGGAGCGGGAGAGGAAAGAAGATTGCGCGAGATACTTGGTATTCTGCTTAAAAACCTACCCCTTACCGGGCCAATTCTCAGCATGACGCTGGAGGTTTCCTCTTTATACCGATGGAGCCTGACCGAACAGGATCTGTTCGCGCTGGATAAAAGGTCAACTAGGCCTCACCAGGAGTTGAAAGGGACGGTGGAGGGCCTGGCAGCCAAGATCCCGGGAGCAGTTCATGTGGGACTTGCGATCGACCGCCGGGAGCAGGTGTTATCCTTATGGGATCCCTGGCGTTTCGGGGAGGCATCCCGGTGAGCAAGTTGGTAAATCTCCCGCTCCGGGTACTGGAGGGGGAACCCGGCAAACCCCTGAAGATTTACTGGCAGAGGCGATGGGTGCGGGTCACGATGATCCTGGACCGCTGGTATGATGTCGGGAAATGGTGGGAAGGGGAGGCTGTGAAGCTGTTTTACCGTCTGCAGCTGGAAGGGAACAGGGTGTGGGAGGTTTTCTTCGACCAGGAGCAAAAATCATGGAACCTCTACAAAATATATGATTAGGGTGTCAGGGTGTCAGGGGGACGGTTCTTCTGACACCATCTGTGATTAAGGTGCCAAGGGGACAGCCGGCATATGCGGCATCCATGCCGATGCCGGTATTTCGCCATCCGTGGCGAAATAGCCCCGCCCTGGATTCAGAAAAACTTCGTTGGGGGATGTAACGGCTCGTCACAATGTCGCTCACTCGCAAGCCGGTGAATATGTGATTATGCTTATCGGCAAATCTTGGTGTCAAGAGAACCGTCCCCTTGGCACTTTTTGAAGGGAGGGGTTGGGCCTTGTTTATCCACCTTCATGTCCATAGTGCTTTTTCTTTCCTGGATGGAGGGAGTTCTATAGAGAAGCTGGTCAGAAGGGCTGCGGAGCTCGACATGCCGGCACTGGCCCTGACCGATCACGACAACCTGTGCGGGGCGGTCAAGTTCAGCGCCCAGGCGCAGAAGGCCGGGATTAAACCGATTCAGGGGGTGGAGGTAACCCTTGAAAATGGACACCATCTCACCCTCCTGGCCCGCAACCCTGAAGGATACAGGAACCTGTGCCGTATGCTGACTGCCGCCCACCTGGAATACCCCCGCCGGCACCCCCGGGTTTTACTCCAGAACCTTAAAAGACATGGGGATGGCCTCATTGCTCTGTCCGGATGCCGCCGGGGCGAAATTTCTTACCACCTCCTGCGCGGCAATTACTCTCGGGCTTACCGGGCCGCTCTGACTTATCTTGATATTTGGGGTTCCCGGGATTTTTACCTGGAGATGCAGGACAGCTACCTGCCGGGGAATGTTCAGCTTAACGCCAACCTGGAACGGCTGGCCCGTAAATTGGGAGTAGGGCTGGTGGTCACCAATAATGTTCACTATGCTTCCCCGGATGATTTTATGGTTCATGATATCTTGAGCTGCGTAAGGACCCTGACCCGGGTTGATGGCATACACCCTGACCGGCCGCTTAATGCCGAGAATTACTTGAAGACGCCCCGGGAGATGGAGCTCCTTTTTAAGGAATACCCCGAAGCACTGGCCAACACCTGGCGGATTGCGGAGAGATGTGAACCGGCTCTGGATCTCAGTACCCCGCATTTTCCCAACTTTGATCTGCCGCCGGGGCAGAAAGCGGAATCCCTGCTCCGGGAGCTTGTCTATCAGGGAGCATATCAACGATATGAGGGGATAAGTACGGCCCTGCAGGAGCGGCTGGAGCATGAACTGGCCGTAATCAACACCCTGGGGTATACCGATTACTTCCTGGTAGTATGGGATATTGTGAAATATGCCCGTTCCCAGGGGATTAGCCATGCCGGGCGGGGTTCGGCCGCCAATTCGGTAGTGGCTTACTGCCTGGGTTTAACCGAGGTGGATGCCATGGAGAGGGAACTGCTTTTTGAGCGGTTTATGAGCCTGGAGAGAGGGGAGAAACCTGATATTGACCTGGATTTTGATGCCCGCTACCGTGATCAGGTAGCGGAGTACGTTTACCGGAGATACGGCCGGGATAAGGTGGCCAGCGTCTGCACCTACAATACCTTTCGCGCCCGGTCGGCTTTACGGGATATTGGCAAGGCTCTGGGGCTCCCCGCGGCGGAACTTGACAGCCTGGCCAAGAGGCTGCCCCATATTCATGCCGACCAGATAAAAGATGTTTTGCCCCGGCTCCCCGAGCTGCGGGACAGCGGATTGGACAGAAAGAGGTTTGAGCTGCTGCTGGATCTCTGCGAGAAGGTGGCCGGATTTCCGCGTTTCCTGGGAACACATCTGGGAGGGCTGGTTATCAGCCGGGAACCCCTTAACGAGCTGACCCCTCTGCAGCAGGCCGCCAAGGGGATGGTGATAACCCAGTTTGACAAGGATGATGTGGAGGATCTGGGGCTGATCAAACTGGACCTGCTGTCCCTGCGCACCATGTCCGCAGTAGAAGATGCCGTGGCTTCCATCCGCCGTAATGGCGGCTCTCTGGATTACGACAGGATACCGCTGGATGATCCCGAAACCTACCGGTTGATTAACAGCGGGAAAACCATAGGGGTATTTCAGCTGGAAAGCCCGGCACAGCGTTCCCTGCAAGCCCGTTTGGGGGCCTGTGTAATGGAGGATGTGGTGGCCAGCATGGCGTTAATCAGGCCGGGCCCCATAAAGGGAAATATGGTGGAACCGTATATTGCCCGGCGGCAGGGGCTGGAGGCGGTGACCTATCTTCATCCTGTCCTCGAGCCCATACTGGCCAAAACCTACGGCGTGATCCTCTTTCAGGAGCAGGTTATTGAAATAGCCACCGCCGTCGCCAATTTTTCTCCCGGAGAGGCGGATAAGCTGCGCCGGGTTATGACCCATGCCCGTTCTTATCAGGCCATGGAGGAAATCGGAGAGATTTTTGTGACCAAAGCGGTGGCCAACGGTTTTGACCCTGAACTGGCGCGGACCATCTTCTCCTGTATCGCCGGTTACGCCAGCTACGGTTTCTGTGAGGGGCATGCAGCCGCCTTTGCCACCACCAGCTTCAAAACTGCCTACCTGCTGCGCCATTATCCGGCGGAGTTTTATGCTGCGGTCCTGAGCAACCAGCCGATGGGCTATTACCCACCCCGTATCATCTGTGGGGAAGCCCGGAGGAGGGGGATAAAAATACTGCCGCCGCATATCAACCTTAGCGGAGAGAGCTTTGAGGCCCTCCGGAATCCGCCTTCCATCCGCATCTCGCTCTCTCGGGTTAAGGGGCTGAGCCTTAATGGTCTGAAAAGCATTTTGGAGAACAGGCCGTTTACCTCTCTGACGGACCTGGCAGTCAGGAGCGATTTAAACGTGACTGAACTTCAGAACCTTATCAAGTGCGGTGCTCTCGAGGTTTTTGATCAAAACCGCCGCCGGTTGTTGGCTCTGCTCCCCGGCTGTCTGCAGCGCAAAAAGGATTATGATCGGAGGGAGGAGGCCCTGTTTTCGATAAGCGGAGATGAGAACCTGAAGATTCCTGATTTTTCTCTGCTGGAGAAACACCATCTGGAGTCTGAGATCCTGGATATTACCACCGGGGAACATTTTATGGCCCGGATCAGGAATGAACTGGCCGCCGGAGGGTTTACCAGCGTTGGTGAGCTTTCCACTCAGACGGAGGGGAAATGGATCAAGCTGGCGGGACTGCTTTTTCGCCCCCATCGACCTCCTACCCGCAGCGGGAGGGTAACAGTTTTTATGTCGCTGGAGGACGAGTTCGGCCTGGTGGATGTAACGGTTTTTGAGGACGTTTACCAGAGGTACGGCGACTGTATATTCTCCCCTCAGACCGGCCCGCTGGTGGTGGAGGGGCCCCTCCAGAGACGGGGCAACCTGGAGACCATCATCGCCAAAAAGGTAAAACGCCTGCAATTATAGGGAGAGGGTTACTGCCCTCTATTGTGATGGTCAGACTGGTTAGTGCGGGGTAGTTTTCGGATACCTCCTGCGGCGGCCTGCGGTAAATTCCGCTCGCTCCCAGGGTCCTGCATTGGCAGCACCAACTGCTCAGGTTCCGGTGGAAAGCAGCACCCCGTTTATTCGACCTCCATGTCTCAAAAACGGGCTCGCGACCTCCTGTCGCTCGGCTGCTTTCCACCTTCCACCTTCGCCGGGTGCTGCGCAATTCGGACCCAACGTCCGCTCACTGGAATTAACCGCAGACCTTGGGTTGGCAACAAAAACCGGCCGCTAATTCCCCCCAACACTTCGTTGTCTGCATGGTTTGTTATCCTGATCGCCTGCGAATTATGCCCGCGCCTTTAGAAAGCTATTCGTGCATAAATTGCCGGGACTACCAATATATCTTTTAAAGCGAGGGGTGGTCCTATGAGTAAAAGTCAGGATGTACCGGAGAAACTGCAAGCCCAAATAATTCCGTACCTTGCACCGGCTGTTAAGGAACTCCTGAGCAGCCTGTCTCCTTCCTATCAAAATCAGTTGGAGGAGATTCGCCTCCGCCTGGGTAAACCGCTTTGCCTCCGCCTGATGAACAGTGAGATTTTCTTAACCGGTTCAGGGAAGCCGACCGGGTGGGCTGAGGAAGGTTACGTGGTGCAGGAGGATGATATAACCAGAACCCTGGCAGCCATCAGCGGCAACTCAATCTATGCCCTGGAAGAAGAGTTAAGGCGGGGGTTCATAACCATATTGGGAGGACATCGAGTGGGACTGGCCGGTAAGACCATTGTGGAAAGCGGTCAGATCAGATCCATGAAGGAGTTCTCGGGCTTAGCCATCAGAATTGCCCGGGAAGTTCCGGGTTGCGGTGACCAGTTGGCGGGGAAGATCCTTGATGAGCAGGGACTGCCTTACAACACCCTAATAATTTCTCCCCCCCGATGTGGTAAAACTACGGTTTTACGAGACCTGGCCCGCCGGCTGTCCCAAAACCTGCATGTGGTGATAATTGACGAGCGTTCTGAGATTGCCGGGTGCTTCCATGGGAAGCCCCAGCTGGATGTGGGTCCCCGGACCGATGTCCTGGAAGGGTGTCCCAAGGCCTTGGGAATAGTGATGGCCATTCGGGCCCTCTCACCCCAGCTTCTCATCACCGATGAGATTGGCCGTCGTGAGGATACCGAGGCCATAGAGGAGTGTCTCAATGCCGGGGTGAGGATTATAGCTACCGCCCATGCCAGTTCTCTGGAGGATTTACGGCGGCGGCCGGTTATACAGGAGATGTTTAAGCAGCAGGGTTTTCGGCTGGTTGTGGTTCTGTCTCGCCGAAAAGGCCCGGGAACGATAGAGAAGGTTATTCCATTGGGACAAACGGGGGGTAAATATGCTGACCAAAATAATTGGCGTCAGTCTTATCGTCTCAGTAACCGGGTGGATCGGGCTGCAGAAAGCATTTCAATTAACCCATCGCACGCGGGCCATCAGGCAGATGCGGATGGCAATTGATTTTCTGGAGAAGGAAATCGCTTATGCCCGGAATCCGTTGGAAGAGGCTCTCCGCCGTACTGCCAACATATCATCGGAGCCGGTCAAGGGTTTTTTTGAAACGATCAGCAGTTCCCTGCGGGAGGACCTGTCAGCACCGGCCCGGGAGGCCTGGAATCGAGGGATCAACCACCTGTGTAAACAGCAGGTTTTTACCGCTGAAGATCTGGCGGTCATCGGGTTAATCGGGACGCGTATCGGGGTATCCGACGCTTCGGATCAGATCAGGATGCTGCGACAGGCCGGTGCGGAGTTGAAAATACAGGAGGAGAAGTCGCGCCGGCAGGAAGATAGTGAGAAAAAACTTTGGAGCTATGGGGGCTTCCTGGTGGGATTGATAATCAGTATCCTGATGGTTTGACGGGGGGATAGGCTTGAATACCGATATAATTTTTACCATTGCCGGTATAGGTATCCTGATCTCCATACTGGGGATAGTCCTGAAGAATGCGGAAAAGGAAGAGCAGGCCCAGATGTTGACACTGGCCGGGGTGGTAGTGGTTTTGATCCTGGTTGTGCAGCTATTAAACCAGTTGTTCACAGTGGTTCGGGCAGTCTTTAACCTGTAGGTGCGCTTGTGGAGATTGCACAAATAGTAGGTTTGGGTCTGGTAGCGACCATATTTCTGCTTATTATACGGCAGGAAAAGCCGGTATTGGCCGTCCTTTTAAGCCTGACTTTCGCCACTGTCATCTTCCTTTTCGTAATCGACAAGCTGTCAACCATTGTGGCGGTTGTGACCGAACTATCACACCGAGCCGAAGCCAACTACTTTTTCCTGGGAACAGTGCTCAAGATTCTGGGAGTGGCCTATCTGGCCGAATTTGGAGCTGCTATCTGTCGCGATTCCGGAGAGGTGGCCGTGGCCAAAAAAGTGGAGTTCGGGGCCAAGATAATAATAGCCGTGCTGGCCTTGCCCATAATGATAGCCATTCTGGAGTCACTCATGGAGATTATGCCCAGATAGGGGTGAGGGGTTGAAACGACTTCTTTGCTGGCTGGCCGCGCTGACCGTTATCCTGGCCGTGTGGTCTGGAAACGCCCGGGCAGAAGAGGATAAGCCTGTGGAGAATTTCCTATCCTGGCAGGAAACCATCGACAAGCTGGATCTGCAGGAAATGGAACAATTTAAGACCAGCATTGATGGGGAAATCAGCGGTTACCTGGAACACCGATCAGCCCGGGAGTGGATCAACGACTTCATGACGGGGCAGTGGGACTTCAACCCCAAAAAGATTGTCGGAGATCTATGGAAGTACTTTTTTCGGGAAGTGTTGGCCAACGGCCAGTTGTTGGGTAAGATCCTGATCCTGACGGTTATATCGGCCCTGCTGGTAAACCTCCAGTCCTCCTTTGATCAGGGGGTAGCCAAGATATCAAGCATGGCCTGTTTCCTGGCGATTTCTGCAATTGCCCTGGGTTCATTCAAATATGTCATACGAATCGGCCAGGTAGCGATTGAGTCTATGAGCGACTTGATGACCGCGGTATTACCCCAGATGATGGTTCTCGTTACCGGATTGGGTCATATACACACCGCCGGTGCCATTTTCCCGTTAATGATGGCTGCCTGTACCGCCTTTGCCCGGGGGATCGGGTTGATTGTATTTCCACTGATAGCCTTGTCGGCAATACTGAATCTGGCTGAACAACTGACTGATACCATCAAACTGGAGCGGTTGGGCAAGCTGCTCTATACCCTGGCTGAAGCTATCATGGGACTTATGCTGACCTTTTTTGTCGGCATTCTTACCCTGCGTTCGATTTATGGATCGGTGATGGATGCCATCACCCTGAGGACAGGCAAGTTCGTAACCGATACCTTCTTTCCAATTATCGGGGGTTACCTGGCGGATGCCCTGGAAACTGCTGCCGGTTACGTGGTCTTGTTAAAACAGGCAGTGGGCATCATGGGACTCCTGACTATTTTTGGTATTTTTATCTTCCCGGTTATAAAGATTGGGGTCATCGCTTTGATTTATAAAGTGAGTTCCGCTGTGGTCGAACCCCTGGGCGACAGCAGAATAAGCCAGGTTCTCGAGGTGATGGGAAATCATCTGCTCCTGGTACTGGCCGCGGTAGCGGCGGTGGGTCTTATGTTCTTTGTCCTGGTAGCCATACTGGTAAGTACCGGAAACAGCGTAATACTACTGCGGTAACCGCAGCTGCTGTTACCAAACCGGCGCCTGGTGCTGCCGGGACACGGTATAGAGCAGCGGCCTTGGAAACAATCGGGTGAGGTGATATGGTGGAGGTCCTGGTAACTATTGTCAAAAACCTGCTGGTAATAGTAGTGATCGCCAGTTTTCTGGAGATCTTACTTCCGGACAGCAGCGTACGCCCTTTTGTCCGGTTTGCTATCGGTCTGTTTGTAATACTGGCCATCCTTAACCCTATCCTGGCAGTCTTTTTTTCCGGGAGGGCTATGCAGGCCGGAGCCTGGGACCTGCCCTGGGAATATGAGGAGAGCGGTGATTACCAGGAAGTCGGCAGGGAAGTGAACCGTGATATTCAAAAGGTCGGCAGTGAACTTATCAGGGAAAAGATCGAACAGCAGATCAGCAGCACCGCGATTTTAGTTCCGGGGATTGGGGATTTACAAACCAGGGTAATCATGACTTCCGGAGAGGGTAAGCTATCCGGGATTGAAATGGTCATTGTTCCCATTTCAACGGTTCCGGAGGCGGACTCCGTAACCGCGTTTTCTTCTCGGGAGCAGCAGGACCAGGAGCGGGAAATCATCGTCAAGAAGCTTACCAGCATGATGAAAAACCTTTATGGGCTTAACGAGGACCAGGTAGTAATAAAGTTCAAGGGGGAATGACCATGTTGCCATCTGCATTCTGGTTACAGAGGGTCAGGGAGAAACCCTGGAAAAGCTCCCAGATAAAGGCGGTAGCGGCGATCCTGGCCATCATAGGTATCGCCCTGATCCTGTGGCCGACCAGTCCCGCTCCGTCACCATCGTCTACACCACAGGGACAGCAATCCCTCCCCCTCCCGGGGCATGAGAGCACCGCCCTGGAAAAGGATTTATCCCAGGTGTTATCCCGGATCAGCGGGGTTGGCGCGGTGCAGGTCAAATTAACCCTGAAATCTCAAGGTATTAAAGTTTACGCTACCAATGAGAGAGTGGAAACCCGGCAAACCCAGGAGAAAGACCAGAGCGGCACCACTCGTAATATAACCGAGCAGAGCAGCGACCGGCAGCTGGTACTGTCCAACAATTCGCCGGTTTTGGAAGAGAGCAAAGCGCCGGAGGTGGTTGGGGTTCTGGTGATTGCTGAAGGAGCGGCTAATCCTGCAGTGGAAGAAAGTCTATCCCAAGCCGTTACCGGACTGCTCGGAATTCCGGCTTCGCGGGTTACAGTGCTTCCCATGGAGAGAGGAGGGGGTATTAAGTGATATTCCAATTGCGCCATAAGGTGCTTATCGCTGCTCTGGTGGCGGTGGCGTTGGTAGGAATCGGCTGCTGGCAGTTGGCCGAGTGGAGAACGGAGTCAATCAAAACGGAGCCGCCTGCAGAACTTCCTTCAGTAACCGCTGCCGGCCAGTTGCCTGAAGAGTCGGAAGGCTCTTTTTACCCTCATTTCCGCCTGCAGAGGGAAAAGGTAAGAAGTCAGCAGCTGGAATTACTGCAGGAGATAATCAACAATCCCAACACCGATGATACCTCTAAACAGTCGGCAATGAACAGGCTTTTGACTATTACCAATGCCATGGAAATGGAATTAAAAGCCGAAGGACTTTTAAAGGCGCGGGGGTTCAAGGAAGGGGTGGTTATTATTCAGGACTCGGTTGCGTCGGTGATAGTATCCGGCCCCGCGTTGGATGAAGCTGAGGAAGAACAGATCAAGAGCCAGGTGGCCGGGGTTTTGAAGATGGACAGCCGTCAGGTAAGCCTTATTAACCGAGAATAAAAACGGCTGGACAAACCGCGGGTTCATCCGTTGGCAAGGTGCTGCAGAGATGAAACCGGGATCCGGGAACAGGGTTCTTCACCTGGTGAGTATCCCCATGAGCGAAGCAAGCATATTGTATACATGTGCCGAATCTGTTGAATTACAGACTTTATATGCCTATAATTAAATTGTGCTTCAACGATCGGCATTTTTATCGCTCAGGCTGCGGCCTGAGTTGATTTTTGATGATAGTACCAGGTTGATAAGCAATCAAAATAGCATTCATGGGGAGGGCGACCTATTGAATCGAATTAAAATAACAGATACTTCACTTCGTGATGGACATCAGAGCCTCTGGGCTACCAGGATGAGCCTGGAAGACATGCAGCCGATTCTGAAAAAGATCGATGATGTGGGATATCATTCCCTGGAAGTCTGGGGTGGAGCTACTTTTGACGTAGCGATCCGCTTTCTTAACGAGGACCCCTGGGAAAGACTCAGGGTGATCCGGGCCAACATTACCAAGACCAGGCTGCAGATGCTGCTGCGCGGACAATCACTGGTGGGTTATTCTCATTACCCGGATGATATAGTGGAGAGGTTTGTCGAACAGGCTGCCTATAACGGTATCGATATTTTCCGCATCTTTGATGCGCTGAATGATATCCGCAACCTGGAAGTCCCCATTCAGGCAGTCAAGAAGGTTGACAAGCACGTGCAGGCATGCGTGGTGTATACCATCAGCCCGGTACATACCATGGAGTATTTCGTGGAAGCCGGGCTCCGCCTGGAGGATATGGGCGCCGACAGCCTGTGCATCAAAGATATGGCCGGACTTCTCGGCCCATATCAAGCCTACGAACTGATCAAGGCCCTGAAAGCACGCATTAATATTCCTATACAGCTTCATACCCATTATATAGGGGGGTTGGCTGTCGGGGCCTGCTTAAAAGCGGCCGAAGCCGGCGTTGATATTGTTGATACCGCCAGTGTGCCGCTGGCCTTTGGTTCATCCCAGCCCCCGGTAGAAACGATAGTTCGAGCCCTGCAGGGTACGCCATGGGATACAGGCCTGGATATCCACGACTTATTTGAGGTGGCTGCATATTTCGAGGATATCCGCAAGAAAAAGGGTTTTGAACGTGGTGTAACCCGGATTAACGACATGAAGGTGTTTGAACATCAGGTTCCCGGCGGGATGATAACCAATTTTGTCTCCCAGCTGGAGGAACAGAAAGCGGCTCACAAGCTTAACGAAGTTTTGGAGGAGATTCCGCGGGTCCGAGAAGATCTGGGGTACCCTCCGCTGGTGACACCTACCAGCCAGATTGTGGGCAATCAAGCGGTGTTTAACGTGCTGGCTGGGGAACGTTATAAAATGTGCCCGAAAGAGGTAAAAGACTACGTGCGGGGATTCTACGGGAAACCGACCGTGCCCATCAGGGATGAGATCAGAAAGAAAATCATCGGCGATGAGGAGATTATAACGGTTCGTCCTGCCGATCTCCTCAACCCCGGTTGGGAAAAAGCCCGGGAGGAGTCAGCGGGATTAGCCCAAAGTGATGAAGATATTTTGACCTATGCGCTGTTTCCCCAGATAGCCCGCAAGTTCTTTGAATACCGGAACAACAGGGCCCAAGGAGTGGAGCCGGCAGCCCCCTCCGAGCAGGAGAAGAAGCCTGAGCCGGCCGCACCGCCGACAAAACCGGCTCCCAAAGGAATCAGACTGAATAAGGGGAACGAGGACATGAATGTAGAGCAAATAAGAGAATTAATTATGTTGTTGGATGAGACCAGCCTGGCCGAACTGGAGTACGAAGGACCTGAGTTCAGAATTAATCTGCGCAAGGAGATGAGACCGGGAACTGAACCCGCTAAGGGACGGCGAACCAGGCCGGGGGCGAGGCCTGCCGACAAAAACCAGAATGCAGCCGAGGCCATACCGGAGGAGGATTTGGTGCAGGTAGTTGCTCCCATGGTAGGAACCTTTTACCGGAGCCCTTCCCCGGATTCCCCTCCTTTCGTAGAGGTGGGGAGCTATGTGGAGGCTGGACAGACCCTCTGCATAGTCGAAGCGATGAAGTTGATGAATGAGATTAAATCCGAGGTCAGGGGAAGGATTGTAGAAATTCTGGTGGATAATGCCCAACCGGTTGAATATGGGCAGGTCATGTTTTTAATTGCCAAGGAATAGGGGTGACGATTTGATCTCCAAGATTCTTGTTGCCAATCGCGGTGAAATCGCAGTAAGGATTATCCGCGCCTGCAAGGAGTTAGGGATTACCACCGTGGCGGTCTACAGCAAGGCCGATGCCAGTTCCCTGCACGTAAGGATGGCAGATCAGGCGGTTTGCATAGGTGAAGCACCGGCGGGCCAGAGTTACCTTAACATTTCCAATATAATAAGTGCTGCCATTAACACCGGCTGCCAGGCGATTCACCCCGGTTACGGGTTTTTGGCCGAGAATGCATATTTCGCCGAGATGTGTTCCACCCATGGGGTCAAGTTTATTGGCCCCTCTCCTCATACAATCAAGACCATGGGAGACAAGATAGCCGCCCGGGAGTTGGCCGGCAGAACCGGAATACCAGTGGTTCCGGGGAGTCAAGGAGGGGTCAGTGATGTAAAGACAGCCCTCCGGGTGGCAGATGAGATCGAGTATCCGGTTCTGCTCAAAGCGGCGGCCGGGGGCGGCGGCAAGGGGATGCGCCTGGTTCACAACCGCAAGGAACTGGAGAGGACGCTGGAGGTTGTCCAGTATGAGGCCCAGGCAGCTTTCGGCGACGGTAAGGTGTATATAGAGAAATACATAGAAGAACCCCGTCACATTGAGATACAGGTCCTGGGTGATGAACATGGCAACCTTATTCACCTGGGAGAAAGGGACTGTTCGATCCAGAGGCGCAACCAAAAACTGCTGGAGGAATCCCCGTCGCCGTTTGTGGACGAGGAACTCCGGGCGCGGATGGGACAGATGGCCCTCAAGGTGGCCGAAGCTACGGAATACTGCAGTGCCGGCACAGTAGAGTTTCTGGTGGACAGGCATAAAAACTGTTATTTCATAGAGGTTAATACCAGAATCCAGGTGGAACATCCCGTGACCGAAATGGTAACCGGGGTGGATCTGATCAAGGAACAGATAAAAATTGCCGGTGGGTCGGAACTGAAAATCCCTCAGGATGAGGTGAAACTGTCCGGATGGGCCATTGAATGCCGTATTAATGCGGAAGACCCCAATCAGGATTTCATACCTTCGGCTGGTACCGTGGTGAATTACCTGCCGGCCGGTGGACCGGGAGTTCGGGTGGACAGTTATCTGTATACGGGTTATACTGTACTTCCTTACTATGACAGCCTTTTGGGAAAGCTTATTGTTTGGGCTCCAGACCGCAGTCAAGCGATTGAACGCATGGACCGGGCTCTTGGTGAACATCTGATCGAGGGTGTCAAGACCACTATTCCTTTTCACCAGCAGGTGCTCGGCAACAGCTTTTTCCGCCGCGGAGAGGTATACACTAATTTTATCGCGAGAAGAATAGATACTAACCGCAAGTAGGTCGGAAATTACTATTAGTTGCCTATGGTGAATATTTCTAATAGAATGTAGGTACAGATTTAGGGGGTGATACAATGGATAGCAATGTTTCTGTAGAAAAGATAAGCAGCAATACAGATATTGGTGCGATACGTATAGCGGAAGAGGTAGTCTCTACGATCGCAGGTCTAGCTGCGGTGGAGGTTGAGGGTGTGGCCGCCATGAGCGGCAGTCTCACCGCCGGATTAACTGAGATTCTCGGCCGCAAGAACCTGAGTAAGGGTGTTAAGGTTGAAGTGGGAGATACCGAGACCGCTATTGAAGCATTTATCGTGGTGGAGTATGGTTTCCCGATTCCGGTTGTAGCCAAGGCGGTACAGAACCAGGTCAAGAGTGCGGTAGAAACCATGACCGGCCTGAATGTTACTGCAGTTAATATTCATGTAGTAGGGGTTTCAATGAAGAAAGGCAAGGTGGAGGAAGAGTCGGCCGAAAAATAAGCAATCGTCCAACAACCCCTTGAAGTTCAAGGGGTTGTTGTCCTATTTTGAGGGAGATGTTTATTCGGTTTTGTGCTTTTTATCACTTGCTGCCATTTGGTCCAACCCAATCGGCGGTTATATGTAACCCGGGTTTAACACCGATCCAATGTTAAGGGGGGATACGATGTCGGCTTTTTGGAAGTCTATTATGACCCTGTATAATCTGCTATTGATCGGTTTATCGGCAGTAATCATTGCTTTAGCTCTTGGCAATACCGAACCGCTGCAATGGATCGACCAGGCCTTTGGTACGTTCCAGAATCGCATCCTCAGCGGGAGTGTGGGGATAATTCTGGCCCTGGCAGGTTTTATTCTTTTGATCCAGCTGTTCAGATCCCGGGAGGAGAACGAGGTTGTAGTACAGGAGTCGATCGCAGGTAAAGTAATAATAACTGTGCCGGCCATTAAACAGATTGTACTTAAAGCAGTGAAGCAGGTGGAAGGGGTGCGAGAAATCAAGCCGGAGGTAACCAGCGGAAAGAACGGAGTGGTGGTTTCTCTGACTTTAATGGTCAATCCCGATTACAAGATTCCCGAAATGACTGCAGTAGTCCAAGAAAAGGTTGCGAATCTCCTGGAGGAAGTGGGCGGACTGAAAGTGGCGGAGGTCAGGATAAAGGTAGATGACTTTGCTCCTAAGCCTGCGGTGCGTTGAAGGGAGGCATGAATCATGTGGGATAAGATGATTTCTTACATAGCGGAAAACCACCGCGGCAAGGCTATCGGTCTGCTTCTGGGGTTAATCGCCGGCATAATGGTGATAAGTTATGGTGTCTGGAAGACTCTTTTTATATTTTTATGCATCATAGGAGGCTTTTTGATCGGTAAAGCAGTAGATGAACAGGTTGATTTTGATGAGTGGATTAAAAAATTTCGCGGCAAACAATAGGGAGGCAAATTGATTGAGCAGACGGAAAGCCCGCGACGCAGCGTTCAAGATACTGTTCACGGTCGACCTGGTCAATGCTGATGCCAAGGAGGCTCTTCTGGAACTCGATCAGGATTACTCAATTAGAGAAGAGAACCGGAAATTCATAGCCCAACTAGTCCAGGGGACCCTGGTGCATCTCCAGGAGATTGACCAGCGGATTTCCCACTTTTCTCCCTACTGGCCTTTGGAGAGGATGGCTGCAGTCGATAGAACCCTCCTAAGAATGGCGACTTATGAAATGTTATTTGCCGGTGGCGATGTCCATCCGGTGGTGGTTATAAATGAAGCCGTAGAGTTGGCCAAAACCTACGGTGATGCCCATTCTCACGCCTTTATAAACGCCATCCTGGACCGGATCAAGGAGGTGGGGACTTGAATGCCTTTCTCGGGGTAGACACCAGCGCTTACACTACCTCGGTAGCGGTGGTTGGAGAAACCGGAGAGGTTTTGGCTGATGAGCGCATACTGTTAAAGGTGGGACCGGGGAAAAGGGGTCTCCGTCAGTCTGAAGCCCATTTCGAACATACCCGCAATCTTCCGGTATTGATGGAGAACCTGGTACCGGTGTTGAAAAAACACCGACTGCTGGCCTTGGGAGCCAGCGACCGGCCGCGCCGGCTTCCTGACAGCTACATGCCTGTGTTCCTGGCCGGTTTGGGTCTCTGCCGCTGCCTGGCCAGTGTTGGGAATTATCCCCTGTATTTGTTCAGCCATCAGGAAGGACATATTGAGGCGGCTGTACATAACCTTCCCCTGGACGAACCGGAATTCATTGCGGTTCATTTCTCTGGGGGGACTTCAGAAATCCTCCTGGTTAAGCGCGATCATGGTCGATACGAAATTGACATAATCCTGGCGGCAAAGGATTTGCATGCCGGTCAGCTGGTTGACCGGGTGGGGGTGGCTTTAGGCCTGCCTTTCCCGTCGGGCCCATATATGGAGAAAATGGCCGAGCCTCTGTCTACCGGCCTCGCGATCCCTTCCGCGGTGGATGAGCAGGGCTTTTCATTTTCCGGTGCGGAAACACGGGCGGTAAAAATGCTGGAGCAGGGAGTACCACCGGAGAATGTGGCCTACCTGGTTTTTAAGTGTATTGCCAACACCCTGGAAAAAGGGATACGAATGGCCGTCAGGAGACACGGCCTCGATAAGGTGGTCATGGCAGGAGGGGTAATGGCCAATAGATTTATTCGTGAGCGGCTGCAGGAAAGACTAAGGGGTTCAGGAATTAAGCTGTTTTGGGCACCACCGAATCTCAGCACCGATAACGCTGTAGGTAGTGCCTTGTTGACCCGTAAATGTTATTACTACGATCAGGAAATGGGGGTTAGTCTTGAACAATAATAATATCCTATACGGCAAAGGGTCGGCTCAAGACATCCTGGAATACGTATCAGATAATGTGGAGCGCCTAAAAGGGGCAGGTGTACATCCCCGTCTGGTGACTATTCAAATCGGTGAAGATCCGGCGTCCCAGGCGTACCTGGCATCCCAGATGCGCAGCGCCGAGAAGGTCGGGATTAAGAGTGAGCTTGTAAGCCTCCCTGACACCGTGTCACAGGACGAGGCGGTCAGGACAATCGAATCGATGAACAGCGATCCTTCTGTTCATGGTATCATGCTTCACATGCCGGTGCCCAAGCACATTGATGGCCGGGCTCTGCAGTGGGCGATCAACTATAAAAAAGACGTGGAAGGTGTGACCCCGCACAACCTGGGACGACTGTTCCTGGGCCGGCCGGTGCTGGCGCCGTGTACCGCCTTAAGCGCGATTCATTTGATAAAGGCCACCGGAGCTAAACTGCGGGGACTGGAGGCGGTTGTTCTCGGAAGAAGCGACATTGTGGGCAAGCCGGCCAGCCTTATGCTGACGGGCCTTGACTGCACTGTAACCGTGTGCCATTCCGGAACCAGTGAGAGAGGGCTCCTGAAGGAGCATGTAGAGCGGGCCGACGTGCTGGTGGCATCAGTGGGGAGACCCGCATTTGTCAAGGGTGAATGGATTAAGCCGGGCGCGATTGTGATTGACGTGGGAATCAATTATGTTGACGGCAAGCTGGTGGGAGATGTTGAATTTGAAGAAGCCGCTAAACGAGCCGCTTTCATAACCCCGGTTCCCGGCGGGGTAGGCACGGTTACTACCGCTTACCTGTTACGGAATCTGATAGATGCCGTTGACTGGCAGTTGAAAATGGAGGAATAAGAAACATGCCCATAATTGACGGACAGAAGCTTTCCCGAAGCATCAGAGAAGAATTAAAAGCAGAGGTCGAGCGTTTGAGTCGTACCCCGGTACTGGCTGTGGTCCTGGTGGGCAACGACCAGGAAAGCGAGCGCTATGTCAACATGAAAAAGCGCGTCACCGAGGAGATCGGGGGACGGTGCCAGATACATCATTTGACCGAGGCTACCACCGGCGAGGTGGTGGCTCTTGTCAACAAACTTAACAGTGATCCGGAAGTCCACGGAATACTGGTTCAACTCCCCCTGCCGCCGGGGGTGGATCAGGATGAGGTAATTGCGGCCATTGAGGTATCCAAGGATGTGGATGGATTCCATCCCCTGAACCTGGGATTGGGGTACCTGGGGAAACAGGTATTCACCAGCTGCGCATCCGCAGCCATCCTGCATTTAATAGACGATTATGTCCGAGCCCCCCGCCCCCGGGTTCTGCTGGTGGGAGATTCTCTGGACCTGATCAAACCCTTGAACTCACTGCTCATCGGGCGTGAGTATCCGGTGACGGTCGTTGGTGAGCTGGAACCCTGGATCGATATGTCCGTGTATCAGGTAGTAGTGCTGGAAAAGGGTGAGCCTTGCTCAGTCTCCTCCTCGGCGTTTGAGGATGGCGCCCTGGTTATCGATGCGGGTTTCCACTGGATAGACGGCAAGACCTGTGGGAATGTGATAACCGATGATTTCAGGTCGGAGGCCGGACCATATCTGCTGCCGGTACCGGGAGGCTTGGGTCCGATGCTGATCACCATGCTGCTTTCCAATCTGGTGAAAGCCGCAGGCAGAAATGGGTGAAATGGTGTTACCGGGCAACCGAATTCTTTCGGTAACGGAATTGACAGCTCACCTGAGGTCGGTCCTTGAAAATGACCGGCTGCTGCAGAATGTCTGGGTAAGAGGCGAGATCGCCGATTTCCGCTATTACCAGAAGTCGGGGCATATGTACTTTAATCTCAAGGACGAAACAGCCAGTGTCGCCTGTGTTATGTTTCGCAACCGGGCTAAAGGCGTTGACTTTAAGCCGGGTGACGGTTTGAAGGTGATTGCCCGCGGGTATATATCCGTATTCGAGAAATACGGACGTTACCAGTATTATGTGGAGGAAATGGAACCGGACGGCCTGGGCCGTCTATTCTTATCATTGACCCAGCTCAAGGAGCGCTTGGAAAAGGAAGGGCTTTTTGATCGAGGCCGCAAACGTCCTATTCCTCGTTTCGTCAACTGCCTGGGGGTGGTAACCTCCGGTGACGGAGCCGCACTGAGGGATATCATCCGGGTGGTTCGACAGCGGCATCCCGGCTGTCACATTGTCGTGGCTCCTGCTGCGGTACAGGGTCCCGAGGCACCGGATGAGATTGCCCGTTCGCTGGAGGCCCTCAACCAGTGGGGGAAACCGGAAGTAATAATCGTTGGCCGCGGCGGAGGTTCTCTGGAGGACCTCTGGGCTTTTAATACCGAAAAAGTGGTAAGGGCCATCGCCCAGTCGCGGATTCCGGTTATTTCGGCAGTTGGTCATGAGATAGACTTCAGTCTGGCTGATTTTGCTGCTGATGTCCGAGCCGCCACGCCCACCCAGGCCGGCCAGATGGCGGTGCCGGATATGCTTGCTTATCAGGAGCAGTTAATTACCACCGGTCTTCGTCTGCGGCGGATAATGGAGAGGTACTGCAGCCAGAAGTGGGCCCAACTGGACTACCTTAGAGAAAGAAGGATATGGAAAAAGCCGCACTGCTTATTTGAACCCCACCGCCGGGAATTGCAGCATCTCCGGCAGGGCCTGCAGCACCATATGATGAATACTCTAAGTACCCGGTCGTCATCGTTAAAACAATTGGCGGTGACTCTGGATGCCATCAGCCCCCTCAAGGTATTGGAAAGGGGTTATGCTATAGCCCGCACGGAAGACGGGGAAGTGGTGCGGGTTATCGAGCAGGTGGAACCAAGCTCTTTGCTCAACCTTACCGTGCGCAACGGTGAAATCAAGGTGGAGGTCCGAGAAATAAGGAGAGGAGACTGGTGTGATGAGCTTTGAACAGGACTATAACCGGCTGCAGGAGATTGTGAAACAGCTGGAGGAAGGCGATCTGCCTCTCAAGAAATCTCTGGAACTGTTTCAGGAGGGCATCAGCCTGTATCGCCGTTGTCAGGAGGAACTAAGCCGGGCGGAAGGTAAGATATCGGAGCTGATTAAGTCAGTGGATCAGGAATGGGAAGCTATCCCCTTCAAACGCGAATTCGGAGGGAGCGAGCCTGAATAACCGGGTCGCTTTTGGGGTGATCCAGTGTCCCGACCCTGTTCCAGTTGGTCAGTTTTCGTGCACGCCGTTAATCCCCGACTTTTAGATACCAATCCAACGTTTTACGCCATCTCTTAGGCTCTCGGTTATGCAGCAACCCCGCATAGTTTCCGCAACCTCATGCTGCTTGACAGGCGCATGAGGTTGATGGCCGAAGATCACACCTTTCTTCACCAAATCTTACTGCCAACCCCCACAAAATCAACAGGATCATAAGAAGGAAAAATATAATATTAGGTAGAAATTAATATATCAGGGAAAGGCTGGGTCAAATTACTTTTTATTGGGGGTGAGGTTGTTTGAAGAAGGTCTTGTTGATGGGATTAGTCGCTGCAGTACTGTTTGGCGTATTCATCTATTTCCAAGGGCTGCTCGGAGCCCAAGCATTTTTCCTGGCGGCTATCGCACTAGCTTTCTTCGTCACACTGGGACCAAACGGCGAATTTTTCAAGATGGGGTTAAGCATGTTACTCGGACTCGTAATTGGACTGGCAGGTATCTTTGTGCTGGCTATAGCCTTTCCGCTGCCACCGTACAACACGGGGTATGTAGCAGTAGTTAGCGCGGTTTCGCTATTCCTGGCACTCTTGTTGTCGGCTGTCGGTCTCCGGCTCGACGGACTTCTAATCGGTTGGGGAGGTCTGTATGCCGCGGTTTACCCGCTCTATCAAAATGACCCGACAGTTCTGGCAAGTGCCGGAGTACCCGCCGCAGTTGGCGCAGCAGTTTCCCTGCTGGTCGGCTTGGTCTTGGGCCTGTTTATCCTAAAAATGGCGGTTGCAAGCGCCGCCAGGGAAGGAGGGAGCTGAGGTTGAAAAACCGTTGCCGAATCCACAAACTTGTCGCTGTAATTCTAGGCCTGCTCCTGGTGGCGGCAAATCCACTCGCGGCTTTTAGTGCCGGGGGAAACCTCTCCGGAATTAAGGACAATGAACTCGTTCTTACAACCTTTGATGCCAATGGAAACGTGAGTGGAATTCAGGTCCTGAATCACCTGAGAATCAGCGGGGAAGGGCAGGTCCAGGTAACTGACAAGTCCGCTTACAGCCTGACTTCACTGCGCAATCTCTACGGCAAAGAAAAGTTGGTTGTTCAAGACGGGCAAATTGCTATCAACACCCAGGTTGAGGGATTAAAAGACATTTACTATCTGGCGACCCTTGACCAGTCAGCAGTAAAGGATATGAAGTTCCCGGTTAATATCGACATCCAGTACTTCCTGGATGGGCAACAGGTGAAACCGGCTGAACTCCTGGGCAAAAGCGGTCATCTCAAAATTGTGGTGACAGTGGAGAACACCACTGGTACGCCGAAGGTCCTTGAATTCCAGAATGACCAGGGAGAAACAGTCTCCAAAGAAGCCGTAATCTTTACCCCCTATGTCGTTTCCCTGTCAGGCTGGAAGTTTGACAACCGGTATTTTGACAATGTAACCGCCCCCGGCGTGGGAGGAGAATCCCCTGAGGGAGTGGTTACGGATGTTCAGGGAGTAACAACTGTAAGTTGGACCATCCCCCTCATTCCTCCTTCTTATCCCTCGAAACAATACGCTGTTTTGGAAGCTGACGGAAGAAATATTCAACTGGACTCCTTTGACATTGCCATCATTCCCGTACTGCCTGAATCATCTCAGACCGACTCCTTGAGCGGCATAAAGACAGCTTTTGAGAAGCTGTATTCAGGGTTTGAATCCATTGAGCAGGGAGTCGGTGCAGAGTCAAAACCTGATACTCTCCTTTACGGCTTCAACACGTTATTGAAAGGTCTGGGCAATGAACGCGCCGAGGGGACCGTCATAAATGGCCTGCGTCAGATAAGTTCCGGAATTGACTCGTTGTACAGCAATCTGGTCAAAATTCGGATGGGGATAGCAACTCCAGGATTTGATCCTGCAACCTTCAACGCTGCTCAGGGGAAGGATGCTGGAGGAAGGTCACCCGGAGCTAAGGACGCCATTGATTTGGTGCGTTCAAGCGTTGACAAGCAGCTCATACCGGCAGTGGATGCCCAGCAGCAACTGGTAGCCGGCTTGAACGGTGTAATCGGTAACCCTGCGGATGTCGGTCAAACACCTTCGGCCACAACTTCCCTGTACAACGATATAAACACCCTCAAGTCACTGGCTGGCAGCGGGCCGGCTGCCGACCTGATATCGAAGGCGATAATACCCAAGATAAATGTCCTGTCCGGCAACCTGAGTGCCCTGGAGAAAGGTGGACAGATTACTACTTCCGCGGGCCAGGTGGACTTCCCGGCATCGTTGGTAGCGGTCAAGGCAGGACTGGGACAGGTTAATGATTCTCTGGCCCGGACCAGCGCCGGCCTGGATCAGGTGGTACAAGGCCTTGGCGACGTCAAAGCTGACGGCACTCCTGTTCCCGTGTTGTTGGAAGGCAAACCTGGAACGATACTGTTTGCTATGGCAACGATCAAGGATGGAAGCGACGCGCTCTATCAAGGGGTCAGCGGTCAGGTGGTACCCGGACTGAAGAAGATGCAGAGCGGGGTTGCTCAGATTGGCGAAGGAGCCTCAACTGCCAAAGTCAGTCTGGCAGCCGGTCTGGTCGATCTGAGTTCCGCAGGTGCCATAAAAGACAGCCTTAAGGCCAATGTGGAAGCTGTTGACACTTTCCTGGGCAAGCCTGACGGTGCTCAAGGCAGCGTGATATACGTATTCCGGACCGCTCCGGTTAAGCCCGCAGCCGGGGGATTGACAAACGGCCTGATTGCCCTGGTTGTTTTACTGGGCTTGCTGGCGGCCCTTGGTCGAGGCCAATCCACTCCCGTAAAAATGGAAGCATAGTTTAACCACCCGGCAAAATAAACAAGAGAGCCCCCCATTCGGGGGGTTTTTTTATCCGATTTCCAGGGTTTCGGACGGGGTACGTCACTGACATTTTTTAATGCTTGATAAGTCCCGTATACTATTGTTGCCTGGTTTTGATAAAATGACAGTGGATTGATCCGGCAATCGTCCGGATTATGACTTTTTATCAGGTAGAAGTGAATTCGAGACTACCAAGTGTTACAAAATAAACCCGAAAGGTGATGCGAGTGCAAGGCTTATTTAACATGAGATATTTGGGCAAAGAAGATCATCTGGTGATGCCTCCGCTCACGAAGCTGGTGGCAACTCAGGCGCTATACGACATGCTTTTTCAATATGTGCTGACCCCCGAAAAAGAAC
>FZPS01000164.1_pt79 | contig 91406 bp, 86 predicted proteins | sample 1817821 | NCBI WGS metagenome assembly FZPS01 (sample SAMEA104158645, study PRJEB21678) | metagenome | place: Germany | collected 2015-04-21
GGAGTAAAATCTGGAGAACTCAATTACCTCGTATATAAGGGTGTAATATTTAAAACATATGAAGGAAAACTTATACAATCCGGATTCCGCGCCGACAGACCAGGAGGTTTACAGTCAAATCAGTTCGACTTTTCAGTTGTTGATGAAGAGATTGCACAGAAATTAATGATATCAGGTGGAAAGAATGTCCAGTTGCATTACAAAGAGTATTTTGGAACATTACCCTGGAGAGGATATACAAAGTTTATAGTAGACAGCATTGTCTCCATTCAGGATCCTGTCGGCTCCGACACATTGGAAGATCTTACACCTTATATCCTTGAATCTTTGTGAGGTAGTAATGGCAAAAAATAAAAAGTATTATGTTGTTTGGAAAGGAGTAGCACCCGGTGTATACTCCTCCTGGGATGATTGCAGGAAGAACGTGCATGGCTTTGAGAATGCATTGTATAAATCATTCTCCTCAGCTGAAGAAGCTCAGCGTGCATTTACAGAAAATCCATGGAAGCATCTAACCTCCAAAAATGGAAATAATAAGCAAAAAAAAGAAAAGGCTACTCCTTCAAATATTTCAGAAAACATAATTACCGAAAGTATTGCTGTTGATGCAGCATGCAGCGGTAACCCCGGTCTGCTTGAGTATAGAGGTGTTTATGTAGCAGATGGTATCGAAATATTTCATGTAGGTCCTTTAGAAGATGGGACAAACAATATAGGAGAATTTCTTGCTATTGTACATGCACTTGCACTGCTCAAAAATGATAATAAGAATACACCTATCTACTCAGACAGTGTAAATGCAATAAAATGGGTTGCCAGAAAAAAATGCAATACCAAGCTTGAACGTACAGAAAGGAACAGGCCGATTTTTGAACTTATTGAGCGAGCTGAAAAGTGGCTGAAAACCAATAGCTATTCAAATCCAATAATTAAATGGGAAACTGCCGATTGGGGAGAAATACCGGCAGATTTCGGAAGAAAATAATTAATCCTCCTCTTCCTCTTCAGGGAAATATGGCTTGGGAGGTTTAACTGAAGGGAATACTCTGCGTACATTCTCAGCAATTCTTAAAGCAAACTCCTCTCTATCCATATTAATTGCCTGTGATGCCTGAAGATAAACATCTCGAATAGACATTTCACCCTCATCGGTCTCACAGAACAGTGAGTCAATCGGTATCATCTGTAGTGAATCTATATTGATGGATTCTCCAACAGAAAAAAGAAATCCTTCATTAATAAGTCTTTTTGTCAATTCAGGCTTTCCCCTGTATCCATGGATTACCCATGGTTGTGTAGGTTTGGTCTCCTTCTTGACTTTAATCAGCTCTTCCCACGCTTTAACACAGTGGATTATTATCGGTTTACCCAAACTCTCAGATAACGCAATATGTTTTTTGAAAACAGGAATTTGCACATCCAATGAAGGCCCTTTCAGCTTATCCAGTCCGGTCTCCCCTATTGCAACGATACGCGGATCAGATGAAATCTCAGCAAGATAAGCCATTTGTGTTTCACTATCCTCAGAGTACCATGGATGAATACCGCAAGAGAATGAATGTCTTTGGTGAAGTTCTTTAGCAACTTCAAATTCAAGTGAGTATACGTCGAAGATACACGAATGATAAGGGTCATCGTTATCTTCAGTGTAAATCTGGTGTGTATGAACGTCGTAAAATTCCATATTTTATTATCCTATGCTTTCTTCTGTCTTTTTTTTGCTTTAGGTTCCGGAACAGGGTCATAACCCGATCCTCCCCAGGGATTGCAACTTAATATTCTTTTAATTGTCAGATAAAGTCCCCTGAATGGACCATGCTTTTTTAATGCTTCTATTGCATACTGCGAACAGGTTGGAGTATATCTGCAACTTGGAGGAAAAAGCGGAGAAATAGCTGCTCTGTAAAAATGTACAGGGATTAATAATATCCATGTCAACAGTCTCTTAAAACCATTCCACATTATTCTCTGCTCGACTCTAAATTCTTTTTAATCTCAAACAATGCCTTACGCATGCCCTTCTCAACTGCAGTAAAATCAGTTAACTCGTCTTTCACATAAACAAAAGCTATCTCCAAAGATCCGAAGTTACCTCCAGAAACCTCATTAAGAATATGTTTGTTCAATCTATATGCCTCTCGTGTTAGTCGTTTCAGCCTGTTACGCTTTATTGCAGACCTAATCCTTTTTTTAGGTATACTGATCAATATTTTTGGCGCTTCAGGATTCTGAGAGGACCTCTCAATATAAACTACTCTCAGAGGATAAGCTACAAAAGATTTGCCTTCGGTAAATAGAGATTCAACCCTTTTTTCTCCTGTTAATTTCTCCTCTTTCTTGAAAAAATATCGATGTTCGTTATCCATAGATAAAAGCATTTCCTCTGAAAGCAATTACTGCAACAAAGATAAACCTTTTTAAAATCAAATATCAGACTTTAGGAAAAAAAATAGGAAAAGTATAAAAATGTACTTTTCCTATTATATCATATAATCAATAATTATAATATTGAGATTAATTATGGTGCTTATGATTTTCTTTCAAAAATGCATCCAAAGCCGCAACCATAGATGGGTATTCTGGTTGAGGTGCTTCACAATCAAGCCTGAAACCCGCCTCCTCAACAGCCTTAGCCGTTGTAGATCCAAAACAGCCTATTGCTGTATCGCCCTGTTTATAATCAGGGAAATTTTTCACTAATGATTGTATTCCAAGCGGACTGAAGAAAATGATCATGTCATAATCAAGTTTCTCGTTTTCCGGGAATGTATTGCTAACTGTTCTGTACATAACACTCTTGGTGTAATCAAGTTTCTTTTGATCCAGGAGCTGAGTTATGTCTTCATTATGCTCTTCAGGCAATGGGAATAAAAACTTCTCTTTTGAGTGTTTTGTAAAATAATTACTTAATCCCTCAATTCTGCCTGTCTGGCTAAAAAATATCTTTCTCTTCCTATAAACAATATATTTCTGAAGATAAAGTGCAACTGTCTCGGATATACAGAAATACTTCATCGTTTCAGGCATTGCAATCTTAAGATCCTCGCAAATTGAGAAGAAGTGATCGACTGCTGTTCTGGAAGTAAAAATTATTGCTGTAAAGTCAAGTATATTAATTCGCTGTTGACGAAACTCTTTAGACGAAACTCTTTCCACAACTATAAATGGATAGAAGTTAAGAGTCAAATGATATTTCTCCGCTAAATCAAAATATGGAGACTTATCGCTGGCTGGCTTGGGTTGAGAGATTAAAATTTTCTTTACTTTACGAGCGTTCATATTATATTATTTCCTGCTATACTTATAAACGAAAGCATCCCTTTATAAAACAGTAAATAGGGTGCAATTTCAGTGCCGCAAAGATACACAAAAAAATAAAAACTACCTACTTTATTTTTAACAAAAATATTTAGGAGCTCTATTGCTACTACTAATCGGACTATTACAAATACTGTTAATATGAGGATTAATAAGGTAGATCTGCTCTCTGGTAAAAAAACATATGCAAACAGTGGAATAAAGAGTACAACCCCGGCAAGTTCAATTAAACGGAAGTATCGACTTATCCAGTTTTTAATATCATTATGCAGGAAAAAGCTTGCAATTGACCTGTAGATTAGATACTTCAAGCAGGCAAGGAGCGTCATTGCAACAAATACGGACAGGAAATTAAATGCGTATGAACTAAATGTGACAACAAGTATCCCTTTATCTATCAGATAGGTTGTCAGAAATATGGTGAAAAGAAGAATTGACTGAAATATCATGAATACCTCACCCCATACTTCGGTTGTAGTAACCTGCTCTTTATAACCTTTTGACGATCTGCTGCTAAAGCTTAGTATACTATTGAAATTTCCGGAAAGTGCAACACCTTCTTTACTGAATATAAATGAGAATATGATAAAGCAGATAAAAAACATTGAGAATAGAACACCACTCATCAATGGGTTTAATAAAAAAGAGGAGCCTTCAATTCCGCTAAACATTGAAAACTTCTCATGTAATAAAACTGAATCGGGCGAAAAGAGGACTCCTTGCGGATTCGTAGATAAATATTCATAATTCCCGAAATCCACATTAATCAAATCTTTTTGAACAGGTGGTTCTGCTGTTCTCAAATATAATGATAGCGAATCCTGTATTGTATCCTGGAATAAGAGTGGCACTTACTTAATTTGTTTTACGCAAATTTACAACTCTTTTTTGTGATTTTTAGAAAATGAGGGATTCCAATCTGATTTATTCTTCAGTATGTTTATCACCTCCTCCGGTGTGGAAGCAACTTGCAAAAGGTTTGCGTATGAAGGATTCATAAACTTCTGCTCAATCATTCTTTCCAAGAAATCAAGCAGAGGATCATAGTAATTATTTGTATTGAGAATTATAACAGGGTTCTTAAAGAGTCCAAGCTGTTTCCAGGTAATAATTTCAGCTAATTCTTCAAGGGTGCCGATACCACCTGGCAATGCAATTGCCGCATCTGAAAGACGAGCCATCTGCTCTTTTCTCTCATGAATAGTTTCTGTAATTATTGTTTCGGTCAGACTTTCATGACACCATCCTGCTTCAACCATAAATTCGGGTATGATACCTTTTACTCTGCCACCGTTATTCAGAACAGCGTCATTCAGAACTCCCATTAATCCCAGCTTTCCTGCACCTGTGATACAGTCAACACCATTCCTGGCAAGCAACTCTCCAAGCTTCTCGGCATCTTTAATGTATGATTTGTCAATTTCCGGACTTGAAGCGCAATAGACAACAACTATGGGGTTCTTTTTATTCATTTGATATTAATTTAATGGAGGATGGGACATATTATCTTCATACCCACCTCATTTTTAATGAGGTGGGTAAGGACTATGTAATATTAAAGTATACCTTTTGGTATTATAACAGATAAATTATTGTTATGTAAAAGGGGTGAATATCACCTAATCATTAAGATTGAAAGCTTTCTTGATTTTATCAACATAGTCAAGCTTTTCCCATGTGAACAGCTCAACATTGTATTCAACCGGATTTGACATATAACGGGATTTGAAAACTTTTTTCACTGTCTGAGGCTCCCTTCCCATATGACCATAGCTGGCTGTTTCAAAATAGATAGGGTTCCGAAGCTTAAGACGCTGCTCTATTGCTTTTGGACGTAAGTCAAAAAGCAACCTGATTTTATCTGCAATCTCAGAGTCAGTCATATTCACTTTGCTCTTACCGTATGTGTTTACATATATACTCATGGGTTCTGATACCCCAATTGCATAAGATATCTGGATCAGTATTTCAGAAGAGACTCCTGCTGCTACCATATTTTTAGCTATATGACGAGCTGCATATGCTGCAGATCTGTCTACCTTTGAGGGGTCTTTACCTGAGAAAGCTCCGCCACCATGTGCTGCTTTGCCTCCGTATGTATCAACAATTATTTTACGTCCGGTTAAACCTGTATCGCCGGTTGGTCCTCCAATGACAAACTTACCTGTTGGGTTTACAAAATATTTGATATCTCCATCAAATAGTTTAAGTATGTCTTTACGACGTTTATACTGTGCCTGCACACGAGGTATCAGTATTGTTCGAATATCGGTTTCAATTCGCGAACGCATCTTTTCATCTGCTTCTAATGCCGCTTCTTTGGTGTCTTTTTTGGGTTTCTCGAACTCATCATGCTGAGTTGAAATCACTATTGTATCTATTCGCAAAGGGATTCCTTCCTCTGAATATTCTATAGTTACCTGTGACTTTGCATCGGGACGAAGGTATGGCATGAGGACTGACTCATTCTTGCGGATATTTGCCAGCTCAATGAGTAATGCGTGACTCAAATCGAGTGATAGCGGCATGTAGTTGTCGGTCTCATTTGTTGCATATCCAAACATCATGCCCTGATCTCCTGCACCCTGTTCCATTGGGTCTGATTTCTGATCAACTCCTCTGTTTATATCATCAGATTGTTCATGTATACTTGAGAATACGCCGCATGAGTTTGCCTCGAAACCATACTCACTTTTTGTATAGCCTATTTTGCCTATCACATTACGTGCTACTTCTGCAACATCAACATATGCATTGGATTTTACCTCACCTGCAAGCACAACCTGACCTGTGGTAACAAGAGTTTCACATGCTACTTTTGAATTGTGGTCGTATGCCAGAAACTCATCAAGAATTGCGTCCGATATTTGATCGGACACCTTATCCGGGTGACCTTCCGAAACAGACTCGGAAGTAAATAAATAACTCATTTTTTAATAGTTTATGCCTTCTTTTATAAATATGATATTTATAAAGAAAACGTCGTTATACATTATAAATATAAACAACGTGTGAACTGCAGCATAAAAGTGAGAGGAAATTCAGAAAATCGTTTTAGCATTTTTTTCTGTGGTTGCAAGCAGTCCAAATCTCTCCACATTGTTTTACAACGACAAAGGTAAGAACATTCTGTTATTACGATGAAAAAAAAAAGTTAAATGATTTGAACCTTACATTTTAAGGCATAATTTCATTATCCTTGAGCCACTTTTCTAGATTAAGATCTTCTGTTAAATGAACTACTTTAAAATTCATATTCAGGGCTGCCTCAACATTAGTATGATTGTCATCGATAAAAAGTGTTTCTTCTGCTTTTATATCAAATCTATCCAAAAGGGTTTGATATATTCTTGAATCAGGTTTTATTAATTTTTCCTCTCCTGATACTACAATACCATCAAGATCTTTGAAAAAACCGTATCGCTCCATTGCGTGAGGTATGGTTTCTGCTGACCAGTTTGTAAGTCCATACACTTTGTACTTTTCTTTCAAGGGTTTTATGAGTTTAACATTTTCTTCAAACAGACCGCCAAGCATTTCGGTCCATCTACCATAATACATCTCTATTTCATTCTTATACTCAGGGTGTTTTTTCTGTAGCAGTTCAGTGGCTTCGGAAAGAGGCCTACCCTTATCTTGCTGTATATTCCACTCGGAACTACAGATATTCTCAAGAAAATAGCTCATCTGCTCCTCACTGTCAAACACTTTTTTATATAAATATACCGGATTCCAATCAATCAGGACTCCACCAAAATCGAATACGATATTTTTCAAATGCTTCATTTCAATATTTTTTTTATCAGACAGACTTCAGGTTATAAATATACTACATAAATCGATATAAATTGCCATAATAAAACAGTGTTCCGCTAAAGGTTTAAATTTCATAAAATAAGAGGGGCATTGTTAATATTAGCATAACCATCAGTTACAGAAAGTATTTTTATTTAATTTTGCTTTCTTGAGCTCAAGTGCATAATATGATACTGAAACTATTTTCTGGAAACTATTTATTTAAACTTGTTTCACTTTTCACTCTGATTATACTTCTCGCATCGTGTGGAGCGGGCAGAACAGGTTTATCCCGAAAAAGCAGTACCACAGCTTTACAAAAGGATGTGCTTGATTTTAGTAAAAAACATCTTGGCAAGCCTTACAGATATTCAGGCAAGGGGCCAAACTCTTTTGACTGCTCAGGCTTTACTTCGTATGTATTCAGAGAGTTCGGTTTTAGATTAAACTCCAGTTCTGCCGGACAGGACAAGCAATTCCCCTCCATTACCAGCAAAGATAAGCTTAGAAAAGGTGATCTGGTCTTTTTTGAAGGCAACAGAAAAAATGGTAGCGTGGGACACGTGGGAATTGTTACTGAAACCTATCCCAATGGCGAGTTTAGATTTATTCATGCTTCAACTACAAGTGGAGTGATTATTTCATCTTCCACTGAGCCATATTATGCTTCACGCTACCTGCGGGGAGGAAGAGTTCTGAAAGAGAATTCATATCAGGAAGATGTAAAACGAAATGTGGTTGAATCTGCAGAACTTGTACTTAAACAACTGAATCCAGCTATAATAACAGTTGCACAAACAGACCCTTCAAAAAACCCGGAGCTGCTTACTCAACAAGGTCATAGTAAAAAGCGAGAGCAAAAAGATAAACTGCCGATAGTTAAATCTGATGTAATATTGCGAGAAGAGAATGCACTTGTTCCTACTCCATTTGAAACTCATATTGTACAACCTGGAGAGACTCTTTACTCTATCTCAAAGAGATATGGTTGTTCCGTTGAAGAGATAAAAAAATGGAACCCATATCTGGATTCCATTTTAAAGGCTGGTGATAAATTAAATATCTTACCAGGCATCAACTAATTTTGCTGATGCAACATTAATTGATGGTTTAATATCCATAGGTTCCGATGATGAAAATGGTATCGGCGCGTTAGAAAACAACATAAGAGGATATGTTGAAACAAGGCTGGCATCCTCTATTCTTACAATTGCAACAGGCAATGATGAGGATGATCCTTCTTTACTTTCAACTACTTCTAATATCGTAAAAGCAACCACTCCTAGATTTTCCCCTTTTAAGTTTGCATAAAATGGAGTGTAGTTTACAGACAAGTCATCTTCATATACAACTGCATAGACTGTTTTCCCTTTCAGCATAGAAATACCGGATGCACGTAATGGAACAACTCCCGGCACTTTTTCAAGATGTTCTTCGTTTCCATTATATCCTAAACCGGGACCAGCCATAAAGTAGTTGAACGAGCCGTCTGAACCTGGGCCGGCATCTGACCAGCTAGTTGGAATATAAGTAGGTGCAAACCACCCCTCATCGCCAACCTGACCTGTATATAACGGAATCTGCTTTCCTACATTTTCTTTGAAATATGGCAATATTTTGCGAAGACCAATTTCTGAAATATTACCGTTTATCTCCCAATCTTTAAACATATTGGGCTCACTGTCATTGTCAATACTTTCCTCATCAATGAGAAGAAATACCGCACCAGAAGATTTAGACTTTGGATAGCTTTTTTCTACTTCTTCACTATAAAGTCCACTTCTGTTATCGAAACTGTCCATTTTGTCATCAATATATGTACATGAACAAACAACACATACTACCAGCATCACTGAAGATATTTTCAGGAGCTTGCTAAAATTAATCTGTTTCATAACGATATTTTTACGTTAATTGATTGTAAACCACAAAAATGAGAATAATTAAATTATTATAGAAATTAAATGCATATTATTCTATTTTTTTAATTACCGCATATCGTTGTTAACATAGTTTTGCCCTTTTTGATTGCACATATTGGACAGCTGTCCAAAATATGCATATAAAGAATGTGCCATCTTTCATTATTGTATTGAAAATGATTCATGTTTGCCTCATTTTATGTATTTTTGTCCTCGAATTTAAAAAAACGATTATGATTACAGCAGACCAGCTTAAAGATGTGCTGGAGCGCGAGAAAGCGCTGAGGGGGTATCTTTGACATCGATTCAAAGACCATACAGTTAGAAGAAGAGGAACTTAGGACTCAATCGCCTGATTTCTGGAGCGATGCAAAATCTGCCGAAGCCCAGATGAAAGTGGTAAGAGAACTTAAATTTTGGATAAATTCCTATAATGAGGTTAAGTCAGCTGCTGATGAACTGGAGCTGGCTTTTGACTTTGTAAAAGATGGCATTGTTACTGAAGAAGAGGTCCAGAAAAGTTACGAACATGCTATTGCATTAATAGAGGATCTTGAACTTAAAAACATGCTCAGAAGAGAGGAGGATAAGCTTGGAGCAGTTTTAAAGATAAATGCAGGGGCTGGTGGTACAGAAAGTCAGGACTGGGCTTCGATGCTCTTCAGGATGTATCAGAGATGGTGCGAAAGTAAAAACTACAAAACTACTGTTACAAACTGGCAGGATGGTGATGATGCAGGTATTAAAACCGCTACACTTCAGGTTGAAGGAGAACTGGCATATGGTTTTCTAAAAAGTGAAAACGGTGTACATCGTTTGGTTCGTGTTTCCCCTTTCAATGCACAGGGAAAACGTATGACATCTTTTGCATCGGTATTTGTGGTTCCACTTGTGGATGATTCTATCGAAATAGAGATTAATCCGGCCAACTTAAGCTGGGACACTTTCCGTTCATCAGGTGCTGGAGGACAGAATGTAAACAAAGTGGAAACAGGTGTTCGTCTTCACTATAATTATAAAGACCCTGATACCGGCGAGGAACAGGAGATAGTGATAGAAAATACCGAGAGCCGCTCTCAGATGGGTAACCGTGAAAACGCCCTTCGTCTTTTGAAATCGCAGCTATATGAAATAGAGCTGGAGAAAAGGCGTGCAGCACAGGCAGCTATTGAAGCGGGTAAAAAGAAAATTGAGTGGGGCTCACAAATCAGAAGTTATGTATTTGACGATCGCAGAGTGAAAGATCACAGAACAAATTATCAGACATCTGACGTTAATGGTGTTATGGATGGAGATATTGATGCATTTATTAAAGCATACCTGATGGAATATGGTGGTGAATAATATATAATTGTAATTAAGGTGTCATGAACTCAGATAAGAGGAATTCAGTCTATAGATATGTCTTAGTTGGATTTATTCTATTACTGTCTATAATCATTTTTACAGAAATGAGATACTATCTGGGTGGATTTATGGCAGCAATTGCAATGTACTCCATTCTAAGAAGCCTGATGATTAAATTGGTTGAACAGCACAAACTGAGTCGCGGTTTGAGCGCATCAATCATTGTATTAGGTTCTGTAATATTTTTTCTATTACCGCTTACAGGAATAGGTTTTTTGGTGGCAGATACGATATCCGGCATCAACATTAATCCTGAACAAATTAAAATCTATATTGAAGAGTTTGTTTCGGAAGTTGAAAGGAAAGCAGGAATTGAAATATTTACACCAGAAAACCTATCTTTCATACCTGAAGCAGGCAAATCATTTATGCAAATAATGGCTTCAAGTCTCAGCTCTATGGTAATGAACAGTGTAATAGCAATTTTTGTACTATATTTTATGTTAGTAAGCTATAACAACCTGGAGGTGGTAATAATGGAGACATTACCGTTTTCTGAAGAGAATAAAACAATACTCAGGCAGGAGACAAGAGCAATTATACTCTCAAACACTATCGGTATTCCTGTAGTTGCATTATCTCAGGCAGCTCTTGCATACGTCGGATACTTATTCTTAGGTGTAAATAATCCTCTTGTGTATGCAATATTAGTTGCTTTTACAACTGTAATTCCTGTTGTTGGTACCTCTTTAGTGTGGGTGCCGGTTGGACTTTCAGCAATTCTGACAGGTGATATTTTACGAGGGATTCTGTTATTGGCTTATGGTTTGGCAATCATTGGCGGTTCAGATGCAGTAATCCGTTTTGTACTTCAGAAAAAACTGGCAAATATACATCCGCTGATAACTTTTTTTGGAGTACTGACAGGTCTGGCCATGTTTGGTTTCTGGGGGATAATTTTTGGTCCTCTACTACTCTCTTTATTACTGCTGCTATTCAATATGTACAGACATGATTATATAAAAGAGTCAAACGTAAATCCCCGCATAGCAAGCAAATAAGAGTGTAACAAAAACTAAAACACCTTCTCTATAGAGAGTCCAAACAGAGCAAAGTCATATTTTGCAGGATCATCATTATCAAGTAACCTTAGATTTTCATAAAGCTCCAGAGCTGTTTTCCAGTCGGTCTGCTTCCTGGTAATTAGTCCCAACTTCCTTGCAGTCCTGTCAACATGCACATCAATAGGGCAAATTAACGAACTTTGCGGAATACGTTTCCAGAGACCAAAATCTACACCTTTATCATCATCCCTTACCATCCATCTCAAGTACATATTCAACCTCTTGCATGCTGAATTGCGGGCGGGTGTTGCCACATGCTTTCGTGTTCTGAGAGGGGCATCCGGACTATTAAAAAAGTTATATTCAAAACCAACAAGCGAGTCTTCCATAGATATAAATCTGCCATTGGAGAGAAATGCATCTTCCAGAGAATCGTTTTCATTATAAAACCTACAAAGAAAATCTACAAAATAGAGTAAATCTGTATCGTTGAAGGTTCGATGCTTAAAACCTAAAAGATTTTTCAAATCTTCTTCTCCGTGACCTGTTATAAACTTATAGGGTTCATTGTCGAATCTGACAGCGAGTTCTTTACACTTGTTTATAATTGTTTTTCTCTGACCCCAGGCTAGCGTTGCAGCAAAGAAGCCCATGATTTCTTTGTCCTGCTTACCACTAAAACTATGTGGTATTGAAATGGGGTCATCTATTACAAAGGAAGGATTGTTATAATAATCTGCTTTTTCATCAAGCAGTTCTTTTAATTTGATCATAGAAGTATATTTATTCTCTGCAAAATTACTACTATTTCTTAAAAAACCTTACATTTGTGTTCACATCCATTATTAAACCATTTAATGAGACGCGAATTCTTTTTTCTATTTACCTTTATTATACTCTCCCACACTTTAAAGGGTCAAATAAGTCACGGAGGACAACCATTACCTTTGAATACTGATGCAGGTGTTAGAGTTTTCGCTCCTGCTGCCGATCTTTTTATCGATATGCCAAAATTCAACGAGCAGGAAGCTTTATGGCGGTCTGGTCTGGAAAATTCAAAATTCAAGAGTCTGGAGTTTGCTCATAAATTTGATGTTCATTTAAGACCCGATAACTCCGGAATAAACTTTACTGTCGGAAATATAAATGTATGGCGAGTGGGAATTCGCTCAAAAAATGCATACTCTTTAAATATTCTTTTCTCAAAATTCAAACTTTCCAAAGGTGCTAAAGTGTTTGTCTATAATTCCGATCAGACAGAGATACTTGGATCCTTTACTCATGAAAACAACAGTGACCTGAACCTGTTGCCAGTTCAGCCTATTGGAGGAGACGAACTTATTGTAGAATACCAGGTTCCTATAGATGAAGCTACGCAAAGTGAAATAGAGATAGGAGAGGTGAACCATGACTTTATAGGAATATTCAGAGCAACAGAACCAAGGGATCCTTCTCAATCCTGTCATCCCAACTTAATCTGTTATCCTGAAAATATTCAGCCGGGAAGCGGAGTTGTGGCTCTGATTATAAATGGAACAATTTATTGCACGGGTAGTCTTGTGAATAATAGCTCTGAAGATGGAATACCATATATACTTACAGCTACACATTGTCTAAATTTTGATTATAGCGAGAGTTTCCTCAGAAACAGGCAATATAATGTAGTTGCAGGTAATATTGTAGCCTTTTTTAATTATAATTCACCTGTTTGCTCACCGGACATTAGAGGACCTTTACAGATGTCAATGGCATCGGCTGACTCTGTACTTATTAGTGAACGACACGATATCTCTCTGTTGAAATTAAAACAGGCTCCTCCTAAAGAATATCAACCATACTATCTGGGATGGAATGCGGGAAATGACTCCGGTTCATCTTCCTTAGCTCCATTTCATGGAATACATCACCCTAATGGAGGAATAAAAAAAGTAGCTATTGAAGAGAGCTCTCTTGCGGTTGGTACTTTTAGCGACCCTACTTCTAAATATAACATGGAGCCAAACTCATTTTGGGTAGTGAGAGAATGGGAGACAGCTGCTACTGAAGCTGGTTCATCAGGATCGCCTCTACTTGACAGACAAAAAAGGATAGTAGGAACTCTTACTGGTGGTGAGTCTTTTTGTTCTTCTACCCGTGGACCAGATATCTATGCTTCTTTAAACAAGTTCTGGAATGTGCAAGGCTCACTTAATAATCCAAACCCTATTAGCTATTACCTTGATCCTGCTGGAACAGGTGTAAACAGGATTGATGGATTTAATCCCTATTCTGACGAGCCTTATACAAAAAGCCACAACTATAGAACTGATGAAAATGCTACCGAGCTATATTTTGAGTCTGTACCTATGTTTGCTACTAACAATACATTTGGTTATAACGAATTTGCCGAAGAGTTCTTTGCAAAAGAGAATATACAGCTAAGAGGAATTTTTATTTCATCTCCTTCTACCGGTGATATCTCAAATAAAAATATAAGAATCAGAATTTACACAGGTGATAATGGACCACAGAATCTGATTCAGGAGATACCCTTTAATTATAGTTACAGATACTATGGGAATCAGAGTTTCAATTATGCCAATAGGGATATGAGGCATAACGTGGAGAATTATATAGAACTGCCAGAACCAATTACACTTAACGGCAGTTTTTACATTTCATATTATGAAGCTAATGGAATACCAAACGGATTTTCAGTATTTAATACAGAGCAACGTAAGTTAGGATCAGGTATAATATCTACAGCTTGGATGAAAAACGCTACAGGATGGGTACGCTCATCTGAAAATATGGAAAACCCTGCCAACACCTCTCTTCTGATTGCACCGTATATAATAGGCAATAGAGAGATTAAGGTAGAACCGGATCTTGACCAGACTACAATATCGGTATATTACTCGGGTGAGGTCAAACGTATCTTTATTGAGTCAAACGATGATCTGCTTGAATGGGAGATATTTTATGTTTCAGGACAAAAAATACATCAGGAAAGTACAGATATAAGCTTGAACAGAACATCCTATTCGGCAGTACATCTGCCTAAAGGAGTATATATAGTAAAAGTAAAAACAGTTAATGGAACAACAAGTGCAAAAAAGGTTTTAGTGATCTAGATCACTTACAACTTTAAAAATCCACCACAAAATCTGAGATTTTCTCTATCTCCTCTTCAATCTGAATCTCCTCTGCTTCGGTAGTTTTATTTAACTGACTTTTCAGATAATCAGAAATTATATTACTCCCGACATGTTGATCTTCCTGCTTGGCTTCCTGATTTGATTCCTGCTCCTTTTCAGCAGGTAAAGCTACAACTTTCTGTCCAACAATCAGTTGGTCATTTATATCGATTCTTGTTGACTTAAGATTATTCCATGAACGCAGTTGTGAAACAAGTACATTATTCTTTCTGGCAATTTCACCCAATGTATCACCCTTTTTAACTCTGTAATACGTATTTACAGTTGTAGTTTTGCCATCTGTAATGGTCTGTGCTAGTTGTTGCTGTGTCTCAGCCGATTGAGCAGGTGCAGCCCTCTTTCCCACAATAAGTCTCTTCCCTACACTCAGTCGATCAGAAGTTAATCCATTCCATGATTTAATCCTGGCAACCGTGGTTCCATTTCTTCTGGCAATTGTAGATAAATTATCACCTCTCTTAACCTGATAATAGACATCTGTTGTATTACCATCAGCAAGTGAGGCTGACCCATTCATATAGTCATCAGTGTATGTTCTGTGTGTAAAATATGTATCTCTGTTATAGTTTCTGATAGAATCATTCTGATCTATGTAAGCATACATTTTTTCAGTTGGTAATACCAAAGCATACGACTTGTTCCCCGGAATTATATCCTTCTTATACTGGGGATTCAATCTTTTAATCTCGCTAACCGGCATATTAAGTACACCAGCAATCTGTTCAAAATGCATCTCTTCATTAACATGAACAGTATCCAAAGCTAATTCAGAACCATAAGCACCGGCTGGACAAATATTATGATCGGCATAATGATTCATAATATAATTTGCTGCGATAAAAGCAGGCACATAACCCCTTGTTTCTCTGGGAAGACGATTATAAATCTCCCAATAATCGCGCTTACCACCACTTCTTGCAATTGCTTTATTCACATTACCCGGCCCACAATTATATGCAGCAATAACCAAATTCCAGTCTCCATATATAGTATAAAGATCTTTCAGATACTTTACTGCTGCCTGAGTAGATTTATAAGGGTCTCTGCGTTCATCTACAAGACTGTTCACTTCTAGTCCGTAACCTTTACCCGTTTTAAGCATAAACTGCCATAATCCGGTAGCTCCTACGCGTGAAACTGCAGTTGGGTTTAAGGCTGACTCAATTACCGGAAGGTACTTTAATTCAAGTGGCATTCCTTCTCTGTCGAGCGCCTCCTCAAACATTGGGAAATAATACTCCCCCAATGCAAGCATATAACTCACCTGATCTCTTCTTCTGCCTGCATACATCTCTATATGATTTTTCACCACCTGGTTATATGACAACTCCATAACGGTTGGTAAATCATATAACCTTTTGGCATATACAGAGTCGTGATATGTAATGTTTGCACCCCTTGTACAATCCAGATCAGATTTTGATAAATCAAGTTGCCACTCATGCAGAAGAGTGCCAATATTTTCGGTCATACTTTCCGGATATACAATAGAACTATCACTTATTAATCCAGAATTGTTGTTTTGCGATCTTGAGTTTTCACTCTCATTATCATTCTTGTAACTGGTATTGTTTTGAGCATATAAACCTAAGTTTCCAAATAAAAAAATCAATGATAATAGGACAGTATTTTTCATATCAGGATTTCCTCTTTATTCAATATTTTATCTGATATTAAAATCTAAAAATTAATACTCCATTGCAGACCATAGGAGCTTCCCATGTAGTTAGGCCTTTCTTCCCTTAAAAGTGCAGGCTCTATTCGCATAGATAAATCAGGACTCATATCAAAATCAAACAATTGAGCATCAACATAAGAATCAACAATTGCAAGTAAGTATAAAGCAAAAGTCCCAATTATACTCAAATCACGATAATATCTGTAATAGTCCTTCCTTTGCTGAAGAACATCCGTGAACCATTTTTGATCTACTGATTCAGGATCCATGCCAAATGGCAGCAGATTTTGCCACCTGTTAGTCTCAGGATTGCTATCCATAATATCTTGATACCCCCCAAGATAATCCCTGTAATAACCGTTATTCCAAGTTATTGCATATGTAAACCCCACAAAACCACCGTACAAGATAGGTAATTTCCAGTACTTTCTATTATAAATCTGACCCAGACCCGGAAAAATGGCTGAATATATTACAGCCTTCCTGGGTGTAGGTTTAAACATATACATAGGAGCGGAGAACTTATCTGAATATGTTTCAGGAAGTAAAAGTGGTGATTTTCTGTCTATTACAACAACATCAGCTGAATCACCCTCAATCGCAAAAGTTGAATCCTTTGCAACTATCTGTAATGAATCAGTATGTTGTTGAGTAGAAAAAATCTGTGCATGCAATCCGGCAGAATAAAATATAAACAGCAGAAAAACATGCAATCCGGAAACCTTCATACTAAATTTGTTATTTCATTTTATCGAACATAACTATAATTCTTTCCAGTTCATCTGACGAATTAAAAGGAATTGTAATCTTCCCTTTTCCATTCTTATTATAGGAGAACTGAACATCTGTTTCAAAATAGGAAGAGAGATGCTTCTTTAAAATTTCGAAGTCATCCGGTAATTTCTGTTTTGTTTTCTTATTTTCTGATTTTGCACTTTTACCTTCGGGATTTATGATATCCTCAATCTGCTTTCCATCACTATACTCTCTTACAATTGTCTCTACGTTTCGCACAGAAAGACCTTCTTGTAATATAACATTATAAAGTGAAAGCTGAGCAACAGGATCGTTCATGGTTACCAAAGCTCGTGCATGACCCATATCTATCTTTTTATCTTTGACACCCATTTGAACTTCAGCAGGCAATTTTAAAAGACGCAGGTAGTTAGCTACAGTGGCTCTTTTTTTCCCTACTCTTTCACTAAGCTGCTCCTGAGTCAAAGATAGTGTGTTGATAAGTTTCTGATAAGCCAATGCAATCTCTATGGAGTTAAGATCTTCACGCTGAATGTTTTCAATCAGCGCCATCTCCATAGTCTCATCATCATCGGCAGTTTTTATATATGCAGGTATTGACGTTAATCCTGCCATCAACGATGCGCGGTAACGTCTCTCTCCGGCAATTATTTCATAAGAATCTTCATCAATCTCTCTTAAAGTAATAGGTTGAACAAGACCGATTGATTTTATTGAAGCTGCAAGCTCCTGAAGAGCCTCTTCATCGAAAGACCTTCTTGGTTGATCAGGATTTGGTGCAATTTTATGAAGTTCAACCTCACTAATTGATGAGGAGCCCTGTGTATCGCCTTCATTAAAGGTTATCAGTGCATCCAATCCTCGTCCTAATGCATTCTTTTTTGCCATAATTTAATTTGTCAGATCTACAAAGTTAGGCATTTTTTCCAATAAGTTCCTGTGCAAGCTGAAGGTAATTGATAGCCCCTCGCGAACCGGCATCATACATTAACGCAGGCTGAGCAAAACTTTGTGATTCACTAAGAGTGATATTTCTCTGGATTACCGTAGTAAATACCAGCTCTTTAAAGTGATGTTTCACCTCCTCATAAATCTGGTTATGAAGTCTTAAACGTGAATCATACATAGTTAGAACAAACCCCTCAATTTCGAGGGATTTGTTAAGTTTTGATTTAATAATCTTAATAGTATTCAACAACTTACTTAGTCCTTCAAGTGCAAAATACTCACACTGAACAGGAATCATTACAGAATCGGCAGCAGTAAGTGCGTTAACTGTAATTATGCCTAAAGATGGTGAACAATCAATCAGAATATAGTCATATATTTCCTTTAATGGCAAAAGTAATTCCCGTAGTCTTTTCTCTCTGTTATCCATTTGAACCATCTCCACTTCCGCTCCTACCAGATTAATATGTGAAGGTATGATATCGATATTTTCAAATGGAGTGTTGAGTATAGTATCCTGAGACTTGCTTTTACCAATCAGTCCTTCATAAATAGTATTCTCCACACTTTTAATATCGATACCTAAACCTGAGGAGGCATTTGCCTGTGGATCTGCATCAACTACGAGCACCTTTTTATCTAAAGCTGCCAACGAGGCTGCAAGATTAATTGTAGTAGTTGTTTTACCAACTCCGCCTTTCTGATTTGCCAAAGAGATTATTCTTCCCATACTTCAATTTTCATAAAGCAACTTTCTTATGTTGCTTCAGATGGCAAAATAAACAATAAATCGAATATTTTTGTGTTAAATATTTAAAACGTTATCTTTTTTGTTGATAAGTAAGTTGATATGTTAGTTATTTTCTTACTATTCCCAAATAAAATCAGTGTCTCTTCCATTCTTTCCTAACAGATTATCTTTCTGAAAGAAAAACTCTTTTTCTCCAAATGCAGGTACTAATTCATCAAACCAAGTTGCCTTTTTATCATATTTCGCGAAGAAAGGTATATCAATTAATTTTGGGTTACGGCATTGAATAAATCTCAGCACAAATACTTTTTCTCCATGTACCTCTGTCACACCCAGTACTTGAACCTTACCCGGACCAGCACTCATACTTGGTCCTCTTACGGTGCGACTAACCCCACTAACACTTCTGTATGCTTTGCGGAAAATATCCCATGCTTTCTCTAGTGGCACATCAAAAAACTCTTTAGATCCGGTATCTCTGGCTACAAACATATAATAGGGTATTAAACCAAGTCTAACCTGCTCTTTCCACATATTTGCCCATATTTTAGGATCATCATTTATATGTCGCAGTAGTGGCGATTGAGTTCTAATCTGTGCACCTGTATTTCTAATACGTTCAATTGCCTGCTTCACTACATCAGTAGATAATTCAGCCGGATGATTGAAATGCGCCTGGAAGGCAAGATGTTTACCCGCTTTCTGCACTTTTTCAAACAGCATAAGAAGGTCATCTGCATCCTTATCTGTTAAAAATCTGTATGGCCAGTATGAAAGAGTTTTAGTTCCAATACGTATATTTTTGATATGATCAAATTCTTTAGTAAGCAGTGGTTCAATATATGCAGCCATTATACTTGCTTTTGCAGTAAGAGGGTCACCACCTGTAAAAAGAACATCTGTTACTTTAGGATGTTTTAAAAGATATCTATGCAGCAGATCAGCCTCCTTCATTGCAAACTTAAGTTCATTCATGCCAGAAAACTGTGGCCAGCGGAAACAGAATGTGCAATATGCGTGACAAGTCTGTCCCTGACTGGGAAAAAACAATACAGTCTCTCTGTATTTATGCTGCATACCGTGCAGCTTTATTCCGTCAACCATTGGAATATTCTTTTCCTGACCTGCAGGATTAGGATTCAGTTTCATCCTTATATCATAAACCTTCTGTTTAAGAGCTGCCTCATCTCCTTTGTCCAAAAGTGATTTCACTTCATTATAATTTTTCCTGGATAACATCTCCTTTCTGGGAAATGTGAGTGTAAAGATTGGATCATTGGGAACATTATTCCAATCGATAAGCTGCTCCACAACATAGTTATTAGCTTTGAACGGTAATACCTGACCAACTACCCTGATAGCTTCCTGTTCTTCTTGAGTTAGAGAACTAATTTGAGGTAAATCGGTAAAATTCCTAAGAATATAATTTCTGTACTTAATTGTTTCCATATTATATATTAATTTTTAACACAGGAGAGAAAAAAAACCTGCAGATGTGGTTCAGGTTGATATGTGTTGTTTTCACCTGAAACACAAAAATAAGAAAAAAGCGTCAAAAAGACAATTTTTATAACACTTTTTCTCAATTTCAACGACAACCGTTAACATTTTGCTCTATTACCTTTTATTATAATAGATATTTTTTTTAAAGTATTGCTATTATTAAATTATTATTACTACTTTTGCGGTTCTATGATAATGTTTTTATCACATACAAACCTTCACCAAGCAGCAGTCCTTGTCCGACGACGCTCTTGATTTATATACAGACAGCAAACAGTATGCTGACTCTGTCCCTCCGTCTATTTACTTTTGTCGCTTTATTGCGATTATTCACAACACAACAACTATCTTTTTTATTATATTAAAATGAATGTAGAAATTCATATTGCAAACAGCAGTTTTGTAGGTTATTCTCAAGAGATATGCGATTTGATTTACGAATCAGCACAGGCTCGTGGCACCGGTATTGCTAAACGCAGTGCCGAATATGTTGCAGAAAAAATTGAGGCAGGTAAAGCCGTCATCGCTCTCGACGGTGATAAATTAGTAGGCTTTTCATATATTGAAACGTTCAGTCACAAACGATTTGTAGCCAACTCCGGATTGATTGTACACCCTGATTATCGTAACCAGGGCCTTGCAAAAAAAATCAAAAGGACTATATTTGATCTTTCACGCAAGCTATATCCTAACGCTAAAATATTTAGTATTACTACTGGATTAGCTGTAATGAGAATGAACACGGAGCTTGGATTTAAACCTGTAACTTTTTCTGAGCTTACAGATGATGAAGAGTTTTGGAATGGTTGCAAAGGTTGCAGAAATTACGATATATTGCAGCGTAACAACTTTAAAATGTGTCTCTGTACTGGTTTGCTTTATGATCCCAAGGATCCTTCCACACAACCTGTTCAGAAGCCCAGCACATTCGCCAAAAAGGTTGTAAAACCGGTAATCAAAACAAGAAAACCAAATAAATTATATAAGAAATGAAACAGAAAGTAGTTTTAGCATTCAGTGGTGGTCTCGACACCTCCTTTTGCGTCCCTTATCTAATGAATGAAAAAGGGTTGGAAGTACACACCGTAATAGTTAATACGGGCGGATTCTCTGATGAAGAAGCAGCTAAAATTGAAGAACGTGCCCTTAAACTGGGAGCTGCCTCTCATACATGCATAGATGCTGTTAATGATTATTATAATAATGGTATTAAATATCTGATATTTGGCAATGTGTTAAAGAACAACACATATCCTCTTTCAGTTAGCTCTGAACGCTTCTTTCAGGCAATGGCAATACTTGAACATGTAAGAAAAACAGGGGCAGATTATGTTGCACATGGAAGTACAGGTGCCGGGAACGATCAGGTAAGATTCGACCTGGTGTTTGAAGTTCTGGCTCCTGAAGTAAAAATAATTGCTCCGATACGTGAGCTGAGCCTCTCTCGTCAGCAGGAGATCGACTATCTCAAAGAGAAGGGATTTGACTTTTCATGGGAAAAATCAAAATACTCAATAAACCAGGGTATCTGGGGAACAAGTGTGGGTGGAGTTGAAACATTGAAATCATCAGGTGTACTTCCTGAAGAAGCCTACCCATCGCAAGTAGTAAATCATGGAACAGAAAGAATCACCATAGGTTTTGAGAAGGGAGAACCTGTTAAACTAAATGGTGAGAAAATGGATCCGGTTGAATTGATACACAAACTGCATAAAACTGCATCACAGTACGGGATTGGTCGCGATGTCCACGTAGGAGACACAATTATTGGAACAAAGGGCAGGGTTGCTTTCGAGGCACCGGCTCCACTTATTATTGTTAAAGCGCATCACCTGCTGGAAAAGCATGTACTTACAAAACAGCAGCTCTACTGGAAAGATCAGCTCTCCAACTGGTACGGTCAGCTTATGCATGAGGCTCAATACCTTGAACCGGTTATGCGAAATATAGAAACATTCCTCAACGATACACAGAAATATGTAACAGGGGAAGTTGAAGTTGAGCTTCGTCCATATCACTTCTCGGTATTGGGCTGCTCAAGTGAGTTCGATCTAATGAGTTCGAAATTCGGCGAATATGGCGAAAGCAATAAATCTTTTACAGGTCAGGATGTGGTAGGATTTACAAAAGTAACTGCCAATCCATTGAAAATTTATTATACAATTCACGATAATGATTAATGTAAGTATAGCAGGTGGAACAGGATATACAGCGGGAGAACTTCTGCGTATCCTGCTTCACCACCCTGAGGTAAATATTGAGTCGGTAATCAGTACAACATCCGTTGGAATGTCTGTATCTGATATACACAGAGATCTGATTGGAGAAACCGATCTTGTCTATAGTGATACTTTTAAAAATCCCGATGTAATATTTCTTTGTCTGGGACATGGATTATCGAGAGAATTTCTTGAGAAGAATGAACTGCCAGCAGGTTGCAAGGTTATAGATCTGGGGAACGACTTCCGCAATCAACCTGAATTTGGAAACAGGAAGTTTGTTTTTGGATTATGCGAACAGAACCGCGAAGAGATTCGTAAAGCTGATAACGTTGCCAATCCGGGTTGTTTTGCCACAACAATAATGCTGGCTCTTTTACCACTTGCATCAAAGAATCTTTTAACAGAAGATATTCACATACATGCCATCACAGGCTCAACTGGAGCAGGAAAGAAACCTGGCGAAACAACACATTTCAGTTACCGCGACAATAATATCTCTGTTTACAAACCTTTTACTCATCAGCATCTTGAAGAGATCAGCAACACACTTATTTCTGCAGGTAACAGTAACCTGCCACAAATCAACTTTGTGCCAATGAGAGGTGATTTTACCCGTGGGATCTTTGCAAGCTTATATACAAAATGGAATGGAACCATTACTGATGATGAAGCAATTGCATACTTCAAAGATTATTATGCCGACTCACCTTTCGTGTTTGTTTCTGATAAACCCATCAGTCTCAAAGAGGTTGTAAACACAAATAAATGTCTTCTGCATATTGAATTCCATAACGGTTATATACATATAACATCAATATCTGACAATCTGGTAAAAGGTGCATCTGGTCAAGCCGTACAGAACATGAACCTTATGTTTGGTTTTGATGAGTCGCTTGGATTAAAATTAAAGGGAAGTGCGTTTTAATTTTAAATTGTAAGAATGAAAATGGAACTATTTGATGTATACAGTTTATGGAATATTGAGCCAGTTAAGGCTAAGGGATGTCATGTCTGGGACAATGAGGGTAATGAATATCTTGACCTGTATGGCGGACATGCAGTAATTTCCATAGGTCATTCACACCCCGTTTATATAAAAGCAATAAGTGATCAGGTAGAGAAGATAGGCTTTTACTCTAATTCAGTACTAAATTCACTGCAGAAGACTCTTGCTCAAAAACTTGGTGAGCAAAGCGGGTATACCGACTACTCTCTTTTCTTATGCAACTCAGGTGCTGAGGCCAACGAGAATGCACTTAAACTGGCCTCTTTTTATACAGGGAAAAGCCGGGTAATAGCTTTCAAAGAGGCATTTCATGGTCGCACCTCCGGAGCAGTCGCAATCACAGACAATCCAGATATACAATCACCTTTCAACAGTGGCCATGAAGTCACATTTTCAACACTCAACGATATAGCTTCTGTAGAGGCAGAGTTAAATAAAGGTGATGTTGCAGCTGTAATTATTGAGGGAATTCAGGGTGTAGCAGGTATATTTGTTCCCGAAGCTGAATTTCTGCAGCAACTCGACCAGCTTTGCAAAAAACATAACGTCCCTTTAATACTCGATGAAATTCAATCAGGATATGGTCGTTCCGGAAAGTTCTTTGCTCATCAGTTTGCAGATATAAAGCCCGATCTGATTACTACTGCTAAGGGCATGGGCAACGGGTTTCCTATAGGAGGTCTGCTGATTTCTCCTAAATTTGAAGCAAAAAAAGGAATGCTGGGTACAACCTTCGGTGGGAATCATCTTGCATGTGCTGCTGCGATTGCTGTTCTCGATGTTATCAAAGATGAATCACTTGTTGATAATGCAGCTTCTGTGGGCGAGTATCTGAAAGAAAAACTGCTAAATATTAATGGTGTAGTTGATGTACGTGGTTATGGACTAATGCTCGGTATAGAGTTTAAACCTGAATATTCATCTGTTCGTAACCAATTGTTGTTCGAAAGTCATATCTTTACCGGTGGAGCAAAAAACAACATAATGCGACTACTCCCTCCTCTCTCGATTACAAAGAAGGAGATCGATATTTTTATTGACGAACTAATAAAGAAATTAAACTAAATAATATGAGAAACTTTACATCCGTACAAGACATAGGTGATCTGAGTCTGGCTCTGGAAAAAGCAATGTTTGTCAAAGAACATCCATATGCAGATCAGGAAATGGGAAAAAATAAAACATTGTTGATGATATTCTTCAATTCTAGTCTGCGCACCCGCTTAAGCACACAAAAAGCAGCTCTTAATCTCGGGATGAATGTAATCGTTCTTGATATTAATCAAGGTGCATGGAAGCTTGAGACCGAAAAAGGAGTAATTATGGATGGTGATAAACCTGAACATATACTTGAAGCTATCCCGGTTATGGGTTCCTATTGTGATATTATAGGTGTAAGGTCTTTCGCTCAGTTCGAAAATAAGGAGTATGACTATAACGAGGTTATCCTTAATCAGTTTATTCATTATTCAAGGCGACCCGTATTCAGTATGGAGGCTGCTACGCGTCACCCTCTTCAGAGTTTTGCCGATCTGATTACTATTGAAGAGTTTAAGAAGAAGGAGCGACCAAAAGTGGTGCTGACTTGGGCTCCTCACCCTAAACCTCTTCCGCAGGCTGTTTCCAATTCTTTCGCGGAGTGGATGAATGCAACTGATTATGAGTTTGTAATTACTCATCCTGAGGGATATGAACTGGATGAGAAGTTTGTCGGCAATGCAACTGTTGAATATGACAGAGAAAAAGCATACAAAGGAGCTGATTTTATTTATGCTAAGAACTGGGCAGCCTATAAAGATCCCAATTATGGTAAAATCTTGAGTACAGATCGCTCGTGGACAGTTGACTCCGCCAAGATGGCACTTACTGATAATGCTTATTTTATGCACTGTCTGCCTGTTCGCCGCAACATGATTGTGAGCGATGAAGTGATAGATGGTCCGCAATCAATTGTCATTCCTGAGGCAGCTAACAGAGTTGTTTCCGCTCAGGTTGTTCTTAAAGAGATTTTGAAGGATTTGTAATCTTAATTATCCGGTTTCCAGGGATTATTTTCTTCTTTAAATAAAGGTATGATTTTTTCTAGTTTACACTATTTTTTTAACCCATTAGCTGCTTGTTCACTATTTGATTTAAACTCGCATTAATAAGACAGAAAATCAAATTCATTGTTCGATTCGCAGAATATACATTTTCGTTGTACAAAGAAGAAAAACTGTAGTCAAGAAATGATGATGAATAATAATGATAAAAATAATCGAAACAACAATATAGCTAAACTTTCTATTGTAAAAATCGGAGGGAACATCGTTGATAATCCCAAAGCATTAGAAACATTCCTTACTGATTTCAACTGTCTGGAAGGACCAAAAGTGCTGATTCATGGTGGAGGTGCAATTGCTTCAAAAATGTCAGTACAACTTGGCATTGAGACAAAGAAGGTAGATGGCAGAAGAATAACTGATGCTGAAACCCTTAAAATTGTCACAATGGTTTATGCCGGACTGATTAATAAAGACATTGTTGCTTCTCTTCAGAAACTTGGGTGTAACGCCATTGGTTTGTCTGGTGCTGATGCAAACTGCATTCCTTCTATTCGCCGATCACCTGAACCAATTGATTTTGGTTTTGTTGGGGATCCTGATCCTCAGAAAGTGAATAAAGATTTCATATCTAAACTGGTTGAAAGTGATATAACACCTGTATTTTGTGCAATCACACATGATGGTAATGGCACACTCCTCAATACTAATGCTGATACAATAGCTTATACGGTTGCCACGGCGCTCTCAGGGATGTATAAAACTGTTCTCTATTACTGTTTTGAGAAAGAGGGTGTGCTTATGAATATAGATGATCCTGAAAGCCTTATCGAGAGTATTAACCGTGATGAGTGCGATAAACTTATTGAACAGGGTGTAATTGCAGATGGGATGATTCCAAAACTGTTTAACTCATTTAATGCAATATCACATGGCGTTTCTGAAGTAATAATCCTGCATGCAAAGAATCTGTTGACAGGAAAAGGAACAGTATTGATTAATAGTTAATTAAATGGTTGAAAATAAGAACATAGATAATGCTGCTGAACTACTCAGGGAGCTTGTGTCACTAAAAGCTTACTCAGGTCAGGAGGAGTTACGCACTGATTTTCTTACAGATTATTTCAAACAGAAAGGTATCACCGGTGAAAGAATAGGAAATAACCTTATATTCCGTCAGCCTGATCATGATGCAAGTAAACCAACATTAATGCTAAACTCGCATCTGGACACAGTTCTGCCCGCTTCCGGTTATAGTATCGATCCATTTAACCCAGGAAAATCAGACACTCATGTTTATGGTCTTGGCAGCAATGATGCAGGTGCCAGTGTAGTTTCTATGATACACACCTTCCTGCATTTTTATAATAATCCTTTGCCAATAAATTTGATGCTGGTTCTCTCAACAGAAGAGGAGAATTCGGGTCCCAACGGTATGCGCCTTTTATGGGAAAAGCTGAGACCTTATGTGGATATGGCTATAATTGGAGAACCAACGGGAATGAGGGGTGCTATTGCTGAGCGCGGTTTGCTGGTTATAGATGGTATGGCAAAAGGTATAAGCGGTCATGCCGCTCGTAACGAAGGTGTAAACGCACTCTATATTGCACTGGAAGATATTAACACATTGAGGTCTGTTAGGTTCGACAGAATTTCACCAACTATGGGAGAGGTGAAATTAACTGTCACTCAAATAATGGCAGGCACCCAGCATAATGTGGTACCTGACCATTGCAGCTTTGTTGTGGATATACGTCCAACAGAGCAATACAGCAACAGTGAAATTATGGAAATTCTTCAGCCCTTGGTTAAAAGTGAGCTAAAGGCTCGTAATCTGACCAACAGAAGTTCCGCTACTCCGGAAAATCATTGGTTGATGAAGTGCACCGCACAGTTGGGTATCGAGACATACACCTCTCCAACTACATCTGACTGGATGAGGATAACCTGCCCTGCAATAAAAATGGGGCCGGGCGAATCATCTCGCTCTCACCAGGCGGATGAGTATGTACTTATCAGTGAAATTGAACAGGGTATTAAGGGTTATATCAGTTTTGTTTCGCAACTTACTGAGATTATTGATTGATAATCGTTTTATAAACGATTTATTTCGTAAAACATACAATAATAAAGATAGATGGCAAAAATATGGGATAAAGGCTTTGATGCCAACAAACTGGTGGAGGAGTTCACTGTAGGGAATGACCGGAAACTGGACCTGCGACTGGCTAAGCATGATATAATCGGATCAATGGCACATATCAAAATGCTGGTTAAGATTGGTCTTCTCGATGAAGATGAGGAAAAAACACTTCAGGATGAGCTTCAAAACATTTTAGCAGAGGTAGAAAAAGGTAACTTTAGACTCGATGATGATGTAGAAGATATCCACTCTCAGATTGAAGCTATGCTTACAGAGCGTTTGGGAGAGATTGGCAAAAAGATCCATTCAGGTAGATCCCGCAATGATCAGGTACTTGTTGATATAAAACTTTATCTGAAAGAGGAGATAAAACAGATCAAAGATGAGGTACTGCAGCTATTTAATCTATTACAGTCACTAAGCGAACAGCATAAAGACAGCTTACTTCCGGGATATACACATGCACAAATTGCTATGCCATCCTCATTTGGGTTATGGTTTGGTGCTTATGCAGAATCACTGGTTGATGATATGCACTCATTAGCTGCAGCATGGAGAGTGGCTGATCAGAACCCACTTGGTTCTGCAGCAGGTTACGGCAGCTCTTTCCCTCTTGACAGAGAGATGACTACCAAAGAACTTGGTTTTGGTACGATGAGCTACAACGTAATTGCAGCACAAATGGGCAGAGGAAAAACAGAACGTGTACTGGCTCAGGGAATGGCAAATATAGCTTCAACACTAAACAAACTGGCTGCAGATAACTGTATGTATCTGTCTGGTAACTACGGATTCATCTCTTATCCTAAAGAGCTCACTACCGGATCAAGCATTATGCCACACAAAAAAAATCCTGATGTATGGGAGCTGATAAGAGCTTATAGCAACCGATTACAAAGCCTCCCAAATGAGATAACGATGATGACAACAAATATGACTCATGGATATCATCGTGATTATCAACTGTTAAAAGAGGTGCTGTTTCCTGCAATTGAAACTCTCCACTCGATCTTAGGAATGTCTCACTTTATGCTTCAGCACATAAGCGTAAATAATGATATACTTTCAGATCCAAAATACAACTACCTTTTTACAGTGGAAGAGGTAAACAATCTTGTCCTACAGGGAATACCTTTTCGTGAAGCATATCAGATAGTTGGCAAGAAAGTTCAGGAAGGTACTTTTACAGCAGAGAAAAAGGTTAACCATACTCATGAGGGTAGTATAGGTAATCTATGTACACCTGAGATCAGACAAAAAATGAGTCTGGCTTCAGAAGTAATTAAGTAAAAGCTGGTACATTTTTCTTATTTTGGACTTACCTTGCTCTTATATCGCTCTTATAAAGCTCAGTTGCAAAAGAGAAAGGTAAGGCTAATTTAGGTATAATAAAACGGTGATTTAAGACTGAAATGCTTATGATCACCGTTTCTTTTGTTCATGAAGATTTGATTTTACCTGATTTGATTTTAGTGACTGTGGCCACCTCCACCTAATAATATGTCATGTACAGCCTCAATACTATGGGTGTAGTCTACATATGCTGCAACATATTCACGCCCCTCCTCTACTGAATTGTCTTTCACTTTGAATAAAGCCTCTGTCTTGTCGAATTTCTCCTGTAGTACTCCATTTATATGGTTGTTAAGTGCTTTAAGCAAGCTTTCAAAATCGCCCGTTTCAAGAGCTTTATCACTCATCATTGTGATTGGTGCGACCGATCCTGCAGGTTTTAAGCCTGTAAAACTTGCTCCTTCCATTTCGCGATGCAGACGTACAAATGTTTCGAAGAAGTGCTTTTTCACAATTTCATATATCTCCTTATCACCATTTCTCAGGCTGTATGTTTTGTGAAACAGAGGTACAACCTCAGCCTCCATATCAGCATCGATCCACTTTAGGATCAGATCAACATTGTTGGTTTCCAGAGCTTTTGCTGCATCTTTAAGTGCAGGTCCGTCAAATGAGTCACAATGGGCTGAAGCTGTTTGTGTACTTATTATTGTAAATAATGCGAAAAGAGATAGTGTGAGTATCTGCTTTGTCCAATTCATTTTAAATGAGAAATTACCTGTTTTCATAATTCTGTTTTTTAAAGAGTTGCTATGCTTAAATGTTTTTACTAATTTCGTTTTATTCATGTTAAGTTCGATATTGGAAACTTTTTCTAGAAGCTTCTGTTTTATTTGTCGCCAAAACCGAAATTATTTTTTTACTTTCTTATTATGTATTGCAAAGATATGCTCTGTAATACCCGATAATTGTCACCAGGGCGACACTCCTGAGTTCTTAACATTATTTAGCAACAAGGTAAGAAAAATCATCTTTACATTCTTACTATCAACATATTCAAAAAGATAATGGAAAATCAAAAAGGGCTTTCACACGATCATTTAGCACGCCTGCTTAGGGAGCATAATATCATTAAGGGTGAATTTGCAGGTCATTCTCATCAACATGATGAGCATAAACAGGACCATTCGGGACAATCTTTAACTTACTGTCCGTTATTCAGGAATATGAGTCAGACTGAACATGACCGTTTTCTCGATAGAAATGTAAAGGAGGTGCTGACGTTTAAAAAAGGGGAGACTATTGTTATGCAGGGTGATCCGATTAGTTCTGTTATGCTTCTTGTAATGGGAAGCGTGAGAACGGAGATGATTACCATGGAGGGAAATATTCTGGATATAGATATAATGGAGGCTGTTATACCTTTGGCCCCCTCTTTTATATATGGTGAGAGAAATATTTATCCATTCGATGTGATTGCAGTGGAGCCATGCATTTTTCTGAAGATTTCGAAAGAGGCATGGCTTGAAGAGATGTCAAACAATAAACAGATGCTTACCAATTTTCTTACAATGAATGCAGATTTAACTCTCTATCTTACAAGTAAACTGCAGATGATTTCACTGAAGAGTCTGAGGAAGAAACTGGCAACATTCTTTCTGGAAAAGACCACTGCTGAGTCCGGTACATTTACACTTAAACGGTCCCGCACTCAACTTGCAGAGTTTTTTGGTGTGCAGAGGCAGTCACTTGCCCGCTCTCTGAAAGAAATGGAGGATGATGGAATAATCAAGCTTGATGGTCGTAAAGTGACAATTATTGACAGGAACAAGCTGATAAGAGAGTGATGCTTTCCTTTTACATTGAGATTTACTATTTATTTAGCTCATTTTTTTGTACTTTTGCGGTTTATACTTTATAATTAATTATATAGTATCCTGATTATCTTGATTGAAAAACCAAAACAAATATAAAATAATGAACTTACTCGAAAGTATTATAGAGAGAGCTAAAGCTGATAAACAGCGAATAGTATTGCCGGAGGGGACAGAAGAAAGAACTCTTCGTGCTGCTGATTTAATATTGTCAAACGGCATTGCAGACATCATACTGCTTGGTGATGAACAATCAATCAAGGAATCAGCAAAAAAAATGGGATTGAATAATATCGATAAAGCAACGATAGTAAATCCAAAAGAACACACAAAGAAAAAAGAATATACAGATCTTCTTGTTGAGATAAGAAAGAATAAAGGGATGACTTTTGAAAAAGCATCGTCCCTTGTGGAAGATCCTCTATACCTGGCATGCCTGATGATTAAAAATGGTGATGCAGATGGGGAGATAGCAGGCGCTCAGAATACCACTGGTGATGTGTTGCGGCCGGCACTACAGATTATAAAAACTTTACCGGGTGTGAAGGTTGTATCTGGTGCTTTCATAATGTTTACACAGACACCTCAATATGGAGAGAACGGTATTTTGTTGTTCGCTGATTGTGCCGTGATGCCAAACCCGAATGCAGAGGAGCTTGCATCAATTGCTGTTTCATCGGCTAAAACCATGCAGAGCCTTGTTAATGTAGAGCCTAGAATAGCAATGCTTAGTTTCTCTACTAAAGGAAGTGCTGATCATGAGATGGTGGACAAGGTGAGAGAGGCAACAGACCTGGCTAAAAAGATGGATAGCAACCTGCTTATAGATGGTGAGTTGCAGGCAGATGCAGCATTGGTGCCATCAGTTGGTTCAAGCAAAGCTCCGGGCAGCCTTATAGCAGGGAAAGCTAATGTATTAGTTTTCCCCTCACTAGAATCGGGAAATATAGGTTATAAGCTGGTTCAGAGACTTGGCAATGCACAGGCAGTTGGTCCTGTATTGCAGGGTATGGCTGCACCGGTAAACGACTTATCAAGAGGTTGCTCTGTCGAAGATATTTATAACATGGTAGCAATTACAGCAAACCAGGCAATCGGACTAAAAAAGAATTAAATAAAAACAAATAGATAAATAGCCACATTCTTATGAGTGAAATGATTATAGAACCAATTGAGAAGTATGGACTTACCATAACATCTGATAGTAAGAAAAAGCCATTGTTCTCAAGAATTGGAGTTGTAGGTGCCGGTAAAGAGGGAAGAAATATTATCAATATGACTGCAACAGCAGGAATGGAGGTAGTATTTCTTGAAGAATCTCAGGAGAGGATTGATGTTGTGATTAAGGAGATTGAGAAGGTAATGGATCACAAGATCAAGAACTGGGGTCTTACTCAGGCAGAAAAAAGAATCATTATGAACCGCATTACTCCTACTCTGCAATATGAGGATTTTGCCGGTTGCGATATGGTAATTGAATGTACAAGATTTACTGAAGGTGGGCGTAGAAGTACTCCTTTGAGAAAAAGCATATTTAAAAGACTGGAAGAGATCCTGGATACAGATGCTATAATTGCCACAAACGGATCAGTAGTGATTATCAGTGAACTTGCTTCGGAACTGGTTCACAAGGATAGATGTGTGAGTCTTTATTTCCCGGTTGCTCATCCTGATGCACGTATACTTGAGATTGTGAGCGGTATGTATACTTCAGAGGAGGTTTACAGCAAAATGGAGGTTTTTGCTAAGCTGATTAACTATAAGCCGCATCGTATAAACGAGAGCAACGGAAACGTGAGTATGCGTATAATGGTTAACATGCTGAATGAGGCCTGTCAGATTCTACTGGAGAGAGTTTGCTCACTGGAAGATATTGAGGAGACTTATACGATAATATATGGTCAGCGCTACGGTGTATTCAGAATGGCTGATATAATAGGGATAGAACGACTTGTTACTCTTATGGAAGCGATGTTCAACGAATTTGGTGAGAAACACTATAAGCCCAATCCGATTTTATGGAAACTGTACAGATCCAACCAATTGGGTATACGTACCGGTAAGGGATTTTATATCTACGATGAAAATGGGAACCCTGTTTCGGTAAACAAGGCGGTGATAAACTAACTGAATTCAGAAAAAAAGAGAAAGGTTAAAAGAAAAACAAAGACTAAAATGAAGATATTGGTTTTAAATTGCGGCAGTTCTTCCATAAAGTATAAACTTTTCGAAATGGAGAGTAAGGAAGTGATAGCTCAGGGCGGTATAGAAAAGATTGGTATGAAAGGTTCTTTCCTGAAGCTGACACTGCCTGATGGACAAAAAGTTATGCTCGAAGGAGAAATTCTTGAACATCGTGCAGGAATAGAATATATTCTGGGAGTACTGTTAAGTGAGAAATATGGCTGCATAAAAACAATCGATGAGATTAAAGCTGTGGGTCACAGAGTGGTCCATGGAGGTGAACGCTTCAACTCAAGTGTACTTATTACAGATGAGGTTATTGATATGCTCAATGAGTGTATTGAGCTTGCACCTCTGCACAATCCACCTAATCTTAAAGGTATATATGCCATTCAGGAGCTTCTGCCGGGCACACCACAGGTGGGTGTTTTTGACACTGCTTTTCATCAAACTATGCCTGTCTATGCATATATGTATGGTTTACCCTATTCTCTTTATGAAAAATATGGAATCAGGCGTTATGGATTTCATGGTACTAGTCACCGCTATGTTTCCCGTCGCGCATGTGAGTTCTTAGGTGTACCGTATGAGGATCAAAGAATAATAACTGCTCATATAGGTAATGGTGGTTCTGTTACAGCAATCAAGAATGGTAAATCAATTGATACCAGTATGGGAATGACTCCTGTGGAAGGCCTGATCATGGGTACTCGCTCCGGTGATATTGACCCGGGCGTTATCTCTTACATTATGGAAAAAGAGAATATGGGAACTAAAGGGATATCAACCCTTTTAAATAAGTTTTCCGGTATGCTGGGTATCTCAGGTGTATCATCTGATATGAGAGAGATAGAAGAGGCAATTGAAGGTGGTAACAAAAGAGCTATAATGGCTTTAAAAACCTACTGCTACAGGATTAAGAAATATGTTGGTTCTTATGCAGCAGCCCTTGGTGGTGTTGATATTCTTGTATTTACAGGTGGAGTTGGAGAAAACCAGGCAAGTGCACGTAAGGCTGTTTGTGAGAACATGGAATATATGGGAATCGAACTAGATGAAGAGTTAAATGATTCGGTTAGAGCTAAAGAAGTAGTTATAAGTAAACCCACTTCAAAGGTGAAAGTATTGATAATTCCAACTGACGAGGAACTTACCATTGCAAAGGATACTGTTGAGATTTTGAATCAGGTTAATTAGTTTATCGATTAACTGGTTTTGTAAAAAAATGGTATGCTTCAGACAAGTAAGTTAATACTATTATAATCCTTGGGAGTAACTAATATTTTCACCCCTCTTACAGCAATTCCCGCTTGTGAGGATACTCCTGAAGCTGAAATAGTTTTAATTATAAATGAGTAATCAGAACCTCTTTGATAGAAGTATGTTATGATTTTAAACAATCCGGAAGAACTTATGCCTGGCATTTGATGCCAGGCTGTTTCTTCTTCATCTGTTGGGTTGTAATATGCTAATAAAATACTGTTGTCGATAGTCTCCTTGGATATATCAGGCATAACCAACTCCTGAATTCCAACTAAAATCATTTCACCATAATTAAAAACAAGGGCTCCATCTTCAGACAGGCTAACGGTTGATCTAATCTTTTCAGGGTTCTTTGATAAAGCATCTTCTTTATTTAGATTGTTATCCTTCAGGAAATCTTTAATTTCATCCAGGTCTATATCTTGAGGCTGACCTATCACTTCACCGGGACCTAAAGGTCCTTCCTCATCTTCACAACTAGTTATTGCCAAAAAAGCACATGAAATTACTATAAAGCTGAATAATTTTGACACTTTCATACCTGTAATTTTTAAAATGTTGATGTTAATATGTGACGATCAAATGTAATATTTACAGAAAAAAAGTGTTAGGATTTTTACAGCCAGTTTTTGTAATTCTAACGCATTAACAATTAAAATATTTGTCTTTTTATTGCAAATGAAACGCTATAATATTATATGTGTGATTGTTAGGTGTGCAAATAAGTTTTCACTAACTGTGAAGGCGACGATATTGTGAGGGGGAAACTTTGGTTATTTTTTTGAATGTGCGGGAAAAATAGGCTATATCATAATATCCACACTCTTCTGCAATAGATCCTATGGGCATATCTCCATTTTCTAACATCTTTTTTGCGTACTCGATACGTAATCTGCTTATAAAATTTGATGGAGAGTAACCTGCAATTGCAGTCAATTTCCTGTTTAGCTGAGAAGTGCTGAATCTCTAATATCCTTGCATAGGGATAATCCATCTTTATTAGGCATAACTATATCAGAGATAATTATATCAGGTATCATGTTATGGGCTACATCCAATCCTTTGACACCATCTTCCTCTACAACCACCTCATATCGGTTTTCCAGCATCGATCTTAGATAAAGTACAACATCTCTGTTATCTTCAATCAATAGTATTTTTGTATTAGAGTTATCCTCAGATATTTCCTTAGGCATTATTATATGCTGAAGTGCTTTTTTGAACAGGTCAGGACTATCTGTGTTGCTTTTATCGACAACAGTTATCTTTTCTGGCTCGCTATTCTGAATAGGTATAGTGACTTTGAATACTGATCCGGCATTCACCTCACTTTCAACTTCTATGTTCCCTTTCATGGCTTCAACTAACTGCTTAGTGTAGCTTAAACCTATACCAGTGCCATTATTTGAATCTGATTTTGATACTTGATAAAATAGGTCAAATAGTTTTTTTTGATGTTCTTTGGATATCCCAATTCCCTGATCAGCTACTTCTAAAATAAACTGCTCTTTGTCTAATTTAACTGAAACCCTTATGATACTATTCGAGGGACTGAATTTAATAGCATTTGACAATAGGTTCTGAAGTATATTCTGGAAATATTCAGGGACAAAATTCATGGTTATTTCTGGCTGATTACTCGTGAAGGTTATTGACTGTTCTTTTTTCTTTGCATATATACTGATTGAATCGATAACCATCTCAAGATATGGTATTATATTTCCTTTCTCCCATCGAATCAAGTCCTTACTTGCATTTATTTTGGACATATTCAATAATTGATTTACCAGCTTAAGCATTTGCTGCCCTTGCCGTTCAATTGCATCCATAAATGATTTAGACTCCTTTGAGCTTAGTTGATTTATATTTTATATTATAACATCTGGTAGCCAGGAGCGTATTTTAATAATTAACAATAAAAAAACCCCGGTATATTAATATATACCGAGGTTCTTAAGTTTCTATAAAGGTTCTATTATTCAGCTACCACTTCAAATGGAACTTCTACTGATACCTCTTTATGTAATTTAACTACAGCTGTGTAGTTACCTACTTCTTTTACCTGATCTTTAATCTGGATAAGTTTGCGATCAACTTCGAAACCTTTTTCTTGTAATGCATCAGCAATCTGGATATTTGTTACAGAACCAAAGATTGTACCAGTTGAGCTGGTTTTGGCTCCAATTGTTAGTGTAACACCCTCCATTTTGTCTGCTACAGCCTGAGCATCAGCTTTAATCTGAGCAAGCTTGTGTGCACGTTGTTTCTGGTTTTCAGCTAAAACTTTCTTAGCAGATTCGTTCGCGATAATTGCCTTACCCTGAGGAATGAGATAATTGCGGGCATAACCCTTTTTCACATTCACTATATCATCCTTGTATCCAAGGTTAAGTATATCTTCTTTTAATATTACTTCCATTTCTATTTCCTCCTTTATTTCATTAAATCGGTTACATATGGAAGTAGAGCAATATGACGAGCTCTCTTCACTGCTTGAGCCACACGACGCTGGAATTTCAAAGATGTTCCTGTGATTCTTCTTGGTAAAATTTTACCCTGTTCATTCAGGAATTTCTTTAGAAACTCAGGATCCTTATAATCGATATATTTTATTCCGTTCTTTTTGAAACGGCAATATTTCTTTTTCTTTACATCCACCGAAAGTGGTGTTAAATATCTTATTTCCGATTGTTTAGCCATCTCTTAATCCTCCATTTCGTTAATGGTTAATTCAGGCTGCTCTGACTCAGAAACCTGAACATTATCTTTCCTTTTTTTGCTTTCTGCTGAAGAAGGGTCAGCCTCCTTTTTCTTTCCGCCTTTATTGTTTCTTCTTTTGAGTGCATACTCATAAGCGAACTTATCTTGTTTCACAGTAAGGAAACGGATTACGCGCTCATCACGACGGAAATTGATTTCCAGTTTTTCGATCACTGAAGGGTCAGCTTTGAATTCAAGAAAAGTGTAAAATCCGGTTGTTTTCTTGTCGATATTGTAGGCAAGTTTGCGCAGGCCCCAATCTTCTTCATTCACAATCTCGGCTCCTTGCTCTGTAAGGAGGTTCTTGAATTTTTCAACCGTCTCCTTCATCTGAACATCAGATAAAACGGGAGTTAAAATGAAAACGGTTTCGTAATTATTCATACTTAATTAACTATTAATGTTTTAAATAAAATTTCTCGGTTTTTCGAGGTGCAAAGATACAATAAAATATCTTATCCACAAATCTATAATTATGAAAAGCTTATGTAGTTTATGATGATTTTTCTTAAAAAAAAGCGCGATCAACTTTTTCCTGTTAAATTTGTTCTTTCAATATATCCAAGATGTATTTAAATGATGAAAAAGAAAACCAACCAGGCACTTGTTATTTTTGGTGCTTCGGGCGATTTGACATATCGCAAGCTTATTCCTGCAGTGTTTGATCTATATATGAATGATTCACTGCCCGAAGGTTATGCCGTATTGGGAGTGAGCCGCACTCCGTTTACGAATGATAAGTTCCGTAAGAAAATGAAGGAAGGTATCCGACAGTTTGCCCGTTATAAAGATACTACTAATGAAAAACTTGATGGATTTCTTTCAAAACTATTCTATCTGAGTATTGATACTGATAAAGGAGAAGAGTATGGCCGGGTAAAGGAAAAGCTTGACAAACTGAATAAAAAATTTAATCTGGGACAAAACTATATATTTTATCTCTCTACACCACCAGCTCTATACAGTACTATACCGAAATATCTGTATGGACATGGACTTACTATACAGCAAAAAGGGTTCCGCAGGCTAATCATTGAGAAACCGTTCGGACACGATCTGAAGTCGGCTGTTGAATTAAACAACCAATTACTGGAATTCTTTGACGAGGATCAGATTTACAGGATTGATCATTATCTTGGTAAAGAGACAGTTCAAAATCTAATGGTCACAAGATTTGCCAATGGAATATATGAACCACTCTGGAACAGGAACTTTATTAAACATGTAGAGATAACAGCAGCAGAAAGTCTTGGCGTTGAAGGCAGAGGAGGATATTATGATGGTGCCGGCGCATTACGTGATATGATACAGAATCATCTCCTTCAGGTTCTTTCACTGATTGCAATGGAACCTCCGGCAAAAATAACTGCTGAGGATATCAGATATGAGAAGATGAAAGTATTTCGATCACTTCGACCATTCAGCAAGAGCGACCTGAAAAAAAACGTTATCCGCGGGCAATATACAGAAGCAACAGTAAGAGGTAAACATTACAAGAGTTACAGAGATGAGCTGAATGTTGATCCGCAGTCAAGAACAGAAACTTATGCTGCCATGAAGATCTTTATTGACAACTGGCGCTGGGAGGGTGTTCCATTCTATATTCGCAGTGGAAAAAGATTACCGACAAACGTATCAGAAGTAGTTATTCATTTCAGGCCCTCACCTCAAAAATTGTTTAAGCAAGAAGATGAGTCCACACACTCTGACAATCAGCTGATTCTTAGAATTCAACCTGACGAAGGTATTTTACTGAAAACAGGAATGAAAGTGCCGGGCAATGGCTATGAGGTGAAATCAGTTAATATGGATTTCCATTATTCAGACCTCAATGATCACTATATCCCAAGTGCATACGAGCGCTTGATACTCGACTGTATGTCAGGCGACAACATGCTTTACATGCAGGGTGAAGCAGTTGAAGAGACATGGAAATTTGTTCAGCCTATACTAGATTACTGGGAAAATGATCAGGATGCACCTCTTCACGGATATCCTTCAGGATCATGGGGACCGGATGTAGCAGACGAGCTGATTGAGGGTAAAGAAAACACGTGGCGTTATCCATGCAAGAATTTGGCTGAAGATGGCGTTTATTGTGAATTATAATGGTTGACAAACAAAACATGATAATGGAAATTCAAATATTTAAAACTTTACAGGAATTAAACCAGTCTTTTACCGAGTGGTTACAAGAGATATTGAATAAGAAAGAAAGTATCACCATAGCTCTTTCGGGAGGATCTACCCCTAAATCATTGTTCGATTTCTGGTCAGATCTGCCGGAAGGTGAGATTGACTGGACTAAAATAAAATTCTTTTGGGGCGATGAGCGTTGTGTGCCTCCAACTGATGCAGAGAGCAATTATAAAATGACAAAGGAACACTTGTTCGATAAAATAAATATTCCTCAGAATAATATTTTCCGCATTAAGGGAGAAAACAATCCTGAAAATGAAGCAGAGGTTTACGGTGACCTGTTAAATCAGGAGATTAAAGTAGTTAATGGAGTGCCGGCATTCGATATAGTTATTTTGGGTATGGGAGATGATGGCCATACCGCATCAATCTTTCCCCACGAAATAGAACTATGGAACAGTAACAATAATTGCGTTGCTGCAACTCACCCTGAAACAGGTCAGAAAAGGGTAAGTCTGACCGGTAAAGTAATCAATGCAGCTAATAATGTTGTTTTTTTAGTTACAGGCGAAAACAAGGCCGATAAAATAAGAGAGATAATTGAGCATCCCGAAGAGTCAGAAAAAAAATATCCGGCTGCACTGGCGCAACCGGAGTCAGACAATCTTTTATGGCTTCTTGATGAAAAGGCAGCTGGTAAGTTAACCGGAAACAGTTAACTTACTTCGAATTACCTCACAGTCTTAACTCTGTAATCGCAGTTTACTTTTCCTTTCTCAAGATTAGCCAGCTTTCCCTTGATCATTCTTCTGCGAAGTAATGATATCTTATCGGTAAAAAGTATACCGTCGAGATGGTCATACTCGTGCTGAATTACCCGTGCCATATAACCTTTATAAACCTCGTCGTGCGACTGCAGGTTTTCATCAAGATATTTAATCCTGATTTCATCCTCACGGGGCACTTTCTCATAAATACCCGGAATGCTTAAACATCCCTCTTCAATTATTTCTAAATCACCTGTACGTTCTGTGATATGAGCGTTTATGAACACCTTCTTGAAATCTTTAAATTCGGGGTTATCATCATCAGCAAGAGGAGATAAATCCACTACAAAAATTCTGTCTTCCAGTCCAACCTGCGGTCCGGCAAGCCCTACCCCTTCAGCATTATACATTGTCTCGAACATATTATCAATAAGTTCACTCAGACCGGGGTATGTTTTCGGGTCAATATCCTCTGTTATCTTTCTCAGAATCGGATGCCCGTAAATATATATTGGTAATATCATAATTATTTTCTTTTGCTCTCCATATATCCCTGAAGGATTATGGTTGCACTTATTTCATCTACTAATTCTTTATTTTGACGATCCCTCTTTTTTAATCCACCCTGAATCATTGCCTGATGAGCAAGTTTAGATGAAAAACGCTCATCATAATACTCAACCGGGATTTTGGGATACAGTTTTCTTAAACGATTTACAAACGGCTCTACCCGTTTCATATTCTCAGACGGTTCATTGTTCATCTGCTTCGGAAGCCCCACTATAATGCATTCTACTTCCTCTTTCTTAACATAATCATCAAGGAATTCAAACAGTTTGGAGGTTTCTACCGTAGTAAGTCCATTGGCAATAATCTGCAGCGGGTCGCTCACAGCTATACCGGTTCTTTTTTTACCGTAATCAATTGATAACAATCTTGCCATAAAACAGCTATGGAGTATCGAATGTTCGTCTGCGAAGCTCAAAGTCGCGCCCCAAATACTTTTCCCTTACTACAGGATTTGCTGCCAGCTCTTCCGCAGTTCCCTGAAACAACACCTTACCTTCAAACAACAGATAAGCTCTGTCAGTAATACTCAACGTTTCATCAACATTATGGTCGGTTATCAGTATACCTATATTCTTATACTTCAGCTGAGCTACAATAGATTGAATATCCTGAACTGCAATCGGGTCGATACCTGCAAAAGGCTCATCAAGCATTATAAATTTCGGATCAATAGCAAGACAGCGGGCAATTTCAGCACGCCTGCGCTCACCACCTGAAAGCCGGTCACCCTGATTTTTACGAACCTTCTCCAAACCAAACTCTGCAATCAGACTCTCTAGTTTCTCCTCCTTCTCCTTTGGAGATTTATCTGTAAACTCAAGCACCGATTTAATATTGTCCTCAACAGTCATCTTTCTAAATATGGAAGCCTCCTGGGCAAGGTAACCGATACCTTTCTGTGCACGCTTATATACCGGGAATTTAGTGATGTTATCCTTACCGATAAATATCTCTCCTTCATTAGGAACAATCAGTCCCACAGTCATATAAAAAGTAGTTGTTTTTCCTGCACCGTTTGGACCGAGCAGACCAACAATTTCGCCCTGTTTCACGTTGATTGAAACATGACTGACCACAGTTCTTTTACCGTACTTCTTTACCAGATTTTCTGTACGCAGCATCAGATGACCATCTTCTGGAGCATCAAAATCTGTTAAGGTCTGAACCTCGTCAAAATCATCAGAAGGAGTTATATTTCCGAAACCATCTTCCATTACTCGAAATTTTGTACAAAGATAATAAGAATCTCGCAAAGATAGGCAAAATCAAGAAGAATAGAGTAAGTGTTTGGTAATTAGAATTGTTTGGCGTTGTTTCGCTATATTCTTCCGGTAGGCTAAATGGAAGAATATAGAGTAGTTAAGCGAAAGATTTGCTACTTAAATACTGCCTTTTAAGTATTCAAAAAAGGAATCAAAAACATCCTGAACAAAGATAATCACCTCAAAGAACGCTTGTTTTTCTTAAAACGTCTTTCAAAAATACCCCTTTTTCTGCATCAACAGTGGAAAGACGGGTTTTGAATACAAAATTGGAGTTTGCTTCCTGTTGGCTCCATATTTTATATCGCTGAAAATAACTCTGTTACAGGTAATTTTGCACTTAAATAACAGAGTCATGAAACAAGAAGTAAAGGTGTCTTTCTACCTGAAAAGAAATGAAACAAAAAAGGATGGAAAAAGCCCTGTAATGGTAAGGCTTTCGATCGGAAAATTTTCCGAAACCATCTTTAGCGCAAAAATGGCCGTTCCGGCAGACCTATGGGCATCCGGCCGTGCCACAGGTAAAAGCCATACGGCAATCGAGATTAACCTAAAGTTGGATGAAATCAGGGCATCCGCCCTATCGTATTACCGAGAGCTGTCGGCAGTAAAGGACGGTGTAACAGCCGAAGATGTAAAGAACCTTTTGCTGGGCATGGCATCCAGGCAGGAAACCCTACTATCTTATTTCCGCACCCATAACGAAAATTTCGACAAACGTATCGGTGTAAACCGTAAAAAGGGTTCGGAAAAAGGCTATTGGCAAGCCCTTAATCATCTTACCAACTTTCTGAAAGACAAATACAAGCTTTCAGATATTCCTTTCGCCGCATTGGATAGGTCGTTTATTGATAAATTCGACCTCTATCTAAAGATTGACCGTCGGCTTTCGCCAGGTACGATTGTATTACTAACTACCCGGCTGGGTACGATCATCGGAGAAGCCATAACAGAGGGGGTCATAACCAAAAATCCTTTTGCCGGTTATGAACCGGAACGTCCCCAACGGCAGCAAAAATATCTTACCCGTAAGGAATTGAATAAGCTGATAACAACTCCGCTTGCCACTCCGAAACAATACCTTATCCGTGATTTATTTCTCTTTTCGTGTTATACCGGAATCTCGTACTGCGATATGTGCAAATTAACAGAAGAAGATGTTTCAGTTGCCGAGGATGAAGTAGTCTGGATAAAAACATTTCGGGAGAAAACTGGGATCGAATATGAAATTCCTCTGCTTGAAATTCCTTTTCAAATTCTTGAGCGTTATCGTGGAACGACATCCAACGGACGGTTGCTGCCGATGTATCCCAATGGAGAGCTGAACAGGGTTTTAAAAAATATAGCCCGTATATGCGGTATTTCCCGGCGATTTACCTGGCATTGCGGAAGACATACATATGCAACAGAAATTACTCTTTCACAGGGAGTTCCTATTGAAACTGTAAGTCGTATGCTTGGCCATAGCCAGATTTCAACGACACAGATTTATGCGAAAATCACCAACGATAAGATAGATGAGGATATGAAAGCGTTAGAGAAGCGTATCGCCGGAAAATTCCAATTTGCTATTTAATAACTTTAAAATATTTCGATCATGGACGCAAAAAATAAAGGAGATAAGACGGAAAAACGGCGCAGTACATTTGCGATTTTATTCTATATCAACCGTACCAAAATCCGTAAGGACGGTATGTGCCAGCTATTGTGTAATATCAGTATTGACGCTGAATCCGAACAAGTAGGGACGAAAGTATCCGTTAATCCGTCCCATTGGGATTCATCAGCTGGGCGTGCCGCTGGGCGTAGCCAAAATGCACTTCAAGTAAACAAGTCTATTGACCAGCTTACGGAACGTATTAAGAACCACCATAAGGAAATAAAGGAGAGTTTGGGATTTGTTACAGCCGAACTCGTTAAGAACGCTCTGAAAGGTATCGCTCAAAAACCGCTTACGCTGATGAAACTCTTTAAGGAACATAACGACGAGTTTGAAAAACGGGTTGGTGTGGATCGTAAAAAAGAAGCACACGCTCAGTATGTAGTGACTTATAATCATCTTTCGGCATTTATCAGGAAAAAGTATGATGCCGATGATGTAACACTCCGCAGCCTCGATCTTCGGTTTTATGAAGATTTCGACCTCTTTTTAAGGTCAGACCGAGGGTTACAGCAGAAAACGGTGCATCAACATTTATACACCCTCAAAAAGATAACCAAGCGGGCATTCAATCAGGGAACGCTCCGGCGCGACCCCTATATGAAATTGTTTCCCGAATTGCCACCATTAAAGAGCCGTCATTTAAAATTGGAAGACTTGGAGAAGTTGATGCAGTACCAGTTCAACAGAGCAAATTTATGTCGAGCCCGCGATTTGTTTGTATTTTCTACGTTCACCGGATTGTGCCATGCCGACATTACAAGGCTGTCCGACGAGCATATAGAGCAGGCAGAAGACGGTAGTCTTTGGATACATATGAAAAGGCAGAAAACCGGAACGGATTTCAATGTGCGTTTGCTGGAAATACCCCTGCAAATTATAGAGAAATACCGCAAAGAGAGAAAGGATAATCATATATTTCATGTTTACGGACGTACTTATATGGGGAAACTTTTGAAAGAGATTGCTAAGATTTGCGGTATCGGGCATATTTCATTCCACGCAGCAAGACATAATTTCGGAACGCATATTACGCTCTCACAGGGAGTTCCCATTGAAACCGTAAGCCGAATGATGGGGCATAAAAATATCTCCACTACACAGATATACGCTAAAGTAACCGACAAGAAAGTGGATGAGGATATGAAACGGTTCAGGATGCGAACGGCATCCAAATCGAATAAAGTTACTTTGTATGAAGATGAATCGCTCCGGGCGGCCATCCGTTATCCCGAAGAAAGAAAGAAAAACAAGAATCTTCAACCCTTAAACAATCAATAAAATGAATACAACATCAATCAAAATAGAGGAAGGACGGGTAACTATCCGTCTGAAGGCGGGTAACGTTTGGCTTACCCAGCACGAAATCGCTGATATTTTCGATGTGTTCATATCGGCTATTAACAGTAATATTCGTTCCATACTAAAAAGTGAGATATTACAGGAAGAAACTGTTTGCCGCCGTAAGGATAAAGGCAACGGAAGTATATTGACGCTCTATAATCTGGAAATGATAACAGCTTTGGCTTTCCGGCTCAAATCCCGGCAGGCGCAATGTTTCCGTGAGTGGATAACCTCACAGGCATTGAATCCAGTAATACTTTGGAAAATTCCCGGTATGGATGCCATGCTGAACTAACGGAGCAAAGCAAGATAGAAAATCAAAACAGCCAAGTGAGGATAACTGATCGGTAAGATTCGGATAAGACCTTTGCTTGGCTGTTTTTGACGAACTATTTATTTAAAAAGGCGAAAGCTCCCTCTGTTAATCGGTTTGAAATTCTTATCTTTGCAAAATGAAAACAGAACGAACCCTATCGCAGTTCAACAACGAACTTAAACTAAAAGGCTTCAAAGCATTTCAAATCGACGATGACTGTAACGAAACGCGTACCTACAGTCGTAAAGATTTTTATAAGATTTGCCTTACTACCGGCAAAAGTATAATCAACTATGCTAATAGAAGTTTTGAGCAGGAAGGAACAATTCTGTTTTTCGGCAACCCGCATATCCCTTATTCATGGGAAACCATATCTTCTACTTACAAGGGTTATACCTGTCTTTTCTCGGAAGAATTTCTGAAGCAATCTGACCGTTCAGAGAGCTTGCTTCAATCTCCGTTTTTTAAGATTGACGGAACGCCTGTTTTGGAAATATCGGAGGAACAAAGGCTGTTTCTAAACTCTCTTTTCCAAAAAATGATTGAAGAGCAGGAGAATGACTATACTTTTAAGGATGAACTTATCCGCAACTATATCAGCCTGATTATTCATGAAGCATTAAAACTGCAACCCTCAGAACATTATCATCAAGCTAAAAAAGCAACCGCCCGGATTACCTCCGTATTCCTTGAATTGCTGGAAAGACAATTTCCAATCGAAACATTCGATAGCCCATTGTAGCTGAGAACAGCTCAGGATTATGCCCGCTACCTGAATGTGCACACCAATTATCTGAACCGTGCGGTAAAAGAAATTACAGGCAAGCCAACCACCGCACATATTACCGAACGGATTATTGCAGAAGCAAAAGCCTTACTGCAACATACAGACTGGAATATCTCGGAGGTTGCTTATGCTCTCGGTTTTGATTATCCCACCTATTTCGACAACTTCTTCAAAAAACAAACGGGAACCAACCCGAAGTCACTTCGGGAAGCGATAGTTTGAATTTCTTAATTATTGGTTTGAATATCGTTAACAGGGAAACCTGATTACTCCCGACCTTTGCATCAATATGATGCAAAGTATGTATAAAACGGATATTTTCGAGCGGTTAAGAGCCGGAGAAACCATTCCGCCTAATGACCCTCAGGGGTATAGAATGCGGGAGGCTTCATACAGTACGAAAGCGCTGTTGGTAAAGATAAACAACTCTGCCGACCCGGCAGAAATAAGGAGTTTGCTTGGTCAAATAACGGATAGTGTTATCGACGAGAGTGTAGCAGTATTTACTCCCCTCTACATCAATTACGGGAAGCACACCAGAATCGGTAAAAACGTATTTGTCAATTTCAATTGCACGTTCCTGGATTTAGGTGGTATCACCATTGATGACGATGTGCTGATAGGCCTCAATGTCAGCATATTGTCTGAGGGACATCCCGTTTCGCCCGAAAGCAGACATTCGCTTATCCCGAAGCCGATACACATCAAAAGAAATGCTTGGATTGGCGCGGGAGCGGCTATCCTGCAAGGTGTGACAATCGGAGAAAATGCCGTTGTAGCCGCAGGAGCAGTCGTTTCAAAAGACGTTCCCGACAATACCATCGTCGGTGGTATTCCTGCAAAAGTCATTAACAACAATCTGATAATTGAATAGATATGAGAAAGGTTATAATAATAATGTTCTATTTTATGATGATAACAGGTCTTTCAGCCTGTGATACCGATGATGCTTAAATAACAATCTAAAAAACAATTTATATGAGCAAAAGAATTTTGATTTTATCCGCATCGCCACGACGTAATGGGAATTCGGATATTCTATGCGACCAATTTGCTTTGGGTGCAAATGAGGCCGGACATAATGTAGAAAAAGTATTTCTAAGGGATAAAAACATCAAGTATTGCTCCGGCTGCTATACTTGTGAAAAGACAAACGGTGTATGTGCCTACAAAGATGATATGCCCGAACTTCTGCAAAAAATGATTGATGCAGATGTACTGGTATTATCCACTCCGGTCTATTTCTATTGTATGAATGCACAGTTGAAAACAGTAATTGATCGTACAGTAGCCCGTTACACGGAAATAAAAGACAAAGATGCCTATCTGATAGCAACAGCAGGCGAAGCTGGAATGCAAGCTATGGAAGGGACAATCGCTTCTTTCCGAGGCTTTCTTGACTGTCTTGAAAATGTACAGGAAGCAGGATTGATTTTGGGTCAGGGAGTACATATCCTTGGAGAAGTAAAAAATAATCCGGCAATGCAGGAAGCCTACGAATCCGGTCTTAAAGTATAAACAAATAAAATACAGCAGATGAAGAAAATAGCAATAATAGCTTTGCTTGTGAGCGGAATATTCACGTCATGCGTAAACAATAAGACGACCGATAACAGTCAAACAAATGATAAAAGTATGGAACAGTTAGAACTAACAACAGAATGGGACAAAGTATTTCCCCAAAGCGATAAAGTCAATCACAGTAAGGTAACCTTCCGAAACCGTTACGGTATTACGCTTGCTGCCGATATGTATGTGCCTAAAAATGCCAATGGTAAGTTGGCAGCTATCGCTGTAAGCGGTCCGTTTGGCGCAGTGAAAGAGCAGTCATCGGGACTCTACGCACAAATAATGGCGGAACGCGGTTTCTTAACTATCGCTTTCGACCCGTCATATACAGGAGAAAGCGGAGGTGAACCTCGCTATGTGGCTTCGCCCGATATTAATACGGAAGATTTCAGCGCAGCGGTGGATTTCCTTACCACATTGGATAATGTAGATGCCGAGCGTATCGGGATTATCGGAGTTTGTGGTTGGGGTGGCTTGGCTATCAACGCCGCAGCTATGGATACCCGTATCAAGGCAACAGTAGCATCTACCATGTACAACATGAGTCGCGTAAATGCCAACGGTTACAACGATTCAATGGACGAGGATATTCGTTATGCACTTCGCGAACAACTCAACGCCCAGCGTACAGTCGATGCAAAGAATGGCACGTATGCGTCAGCCGGTGGTGTGATCGACCCGCTACCCGATGACGCACCCTGGTTTGTAAAAGATTATCACAGCTACTATAAAACAGATCGTGGTTATCACAAGCGTTCTCTTAACTCGAACAATGGTTGGAATGTAACGTCTTCCCTCTCTTTCATCAATATGCCGCAGCTATCCTACGCCGGAGAGATTCGGAATGCGGTATTGATTATACATGGCGAGAAAGCCCACTCCCGCTATTTTGGAGAGGATGCTTTCAAGAAATTAAAAGGCGACAATAAGAAGTTAATGATAATCCCCGGCGCCAGTCATGTGGATTTGTACGACCGCACTGACATTATACCGTTTGATAAGTTGGAGGCTTTCTTTAAAGAGTATTTGAAATGAAATATTTATTTTATACATTATTAATCGTAACCATTTCAACAACAACGATTATGGCACAGACTAAAGTAAAACAAACAGCGGGGAGAGAGCAGTTGGGTGATTTTGCGCCCAAGTTTGCGGAGTTGAACGATGATGTTCTTTTCGGCGAAGTATGGAGCCGCACAGATAAGCTCGGTTTACGTGATCGAAGTATGGTTACGGTAACTGCCCTTGTCAGCATGGGCATTACCGACTCCTCTTTGAAATATCACCTCCAGTCGGCTAAGAGCAATGGAATTACACGCACGGAAATTGCCGAAATACTGACCCACATAGGATTTTACGCCGGATGGCCGAAAGCGTGGGCGGCATTCCGTTTGGCAAAGGAAGTCTGGACAGAGGACACAGATGCTGCCGACGCAAAAGCCGCATTTGAGCAGGAGATGTTGTTCCCTATCGGTAATCCTAACGATGCCTTTGCGCAGTACTTCACCGGGCAAAGCTATCTTGCTCCGTTATCCCAAGAGCAGGTAGGTATTTATAATGTAACTTTTGAACCCCGCTGCCGCAACAACTGGCACATACACCATGCGGCCAAAGGCGGAGGGCAGATCCTTTTCTGTATAGCCGGAGAGGGCTGGTATCAGCAATGGGGCGAACCCGCACAGCTGCTCAAACCCGGCGATGTGGTCAACATACCGCAAGGCGTAAAGCATTGGCATGGCGCAACGGCCGACAGCTGGTTTGCCCATCTGGCTATCGAAGTGCCAAGCGAGAATGGAAGTAACGAATGGCTGGAAGCCGTAAGTGATGAAGAATATGATAAATTAACAAGAACTGAATAACATGAATGCGAAGAAAATTTTAGTCGCTTACTTCTCGTGCAGCGGAGTAACCAGAAGGACGGCAGAAGAATTGGCTGCGGCCACTGGAGCCGACCTTTACGAAATTGAACCAGAAATACCTTATACGGCGGCGGATCTGAACTGGAACGACCGGGCGAGCCGTAGTTCCGTTGAGATGCGCGATTCGGCATCACGACCAGCCATAGTCGCAGGTGCTCCCGATATGGATAAATACGATACCGTTTTTATCGGATTTCCCGTATGGTGGTATATCGCACCGACTATAATCAATACGTTTATTGAGAGCTGCGGCCTTTCGGGCAAGGCTCTTATCCCCTTTGCCACTTCCGGAGGCAGCGGGATTGAGAACTGTGAGACAAATCTCCGCAAAGCATACCCCGATCTCGATTGGAAAACGGGCAAACTTCTTAATGGACGAGTATCGAAAGAAATGGTGGAAAAGTGGATCAGCAGTGAGACGCCATGATTAAGGGTAAAGTAATTTTAGCTATTGCAGCCTTTACGACGATGTTAACAATGGCTCAAACAAGTTCATTAAAAGGAATAATGATGACTTCGGAAAATTATATAGAAGAACCGACCGGGGATATGTTAGTACGCATTTCTGAAATAGAGGTCTATTCCGAATATTTGGAAGAATACTTTAAATTCGCCCTTGAGGTGGGGGCAACTTCCGTGCGTGAAGAATCCGGCGTGATTGCCATCTACCCTATGATTCAGCAGCGGGACTCCTGCCAGATTCGCATTCTCGAAATATATGCCAACCAGGAAGCATACCAGCATCATATCGGCACCGAACATTTCCAAACCTATAAACAGGGTACTCTCCATATAATAATTTTGTAGTTTTTGAATAATACTTCATGTTTTCGATTGGATGCGGCAAAAGTAGAGTGATAAATTAAGGGAAGTTTGCCTGATGGAGTTATCGCGAAAAAAACAGGAATGAAAACGAAAAACAGCTGTAGCCTGAAAACCTCGCTATTGCTTTGCTGTATATAATGCATACTATTAAAGAGATGCACTGAAATTTGCTGAAAACTATGAATTTCGTTTTAAACGGTATTTTTTTCGCTTTCATCAATAAATCGAATCGTTGTGTACATGTTCATCTTATTTTTGCAACAGGATATAGTTTAAGTATTTATTGATTATTGAAATTCATTTTATGATAATAGTTATTTCTCTTTTAAAGGGAAAATTGTTTAGGTTATTTATTGGTTGTTCTTATTGAATTAGATGTTTTTCAGGTAAAAGCCAATGTGGCGAAAATTAAATGCGTGAGGTTGAATTGTGTGGTGAAGAAAAAGCGTTCCGGATTCGGAGCGCTTTTTTCGTGTGAATGGCGCATAAATTTACTCCATGCAGGGAAAATGCAATTTGTCAGCAAAAAGACCTTTTCGCTGATAAAAAGCACGAATTCCGTATTTTCAGCTAACGCGTACTTTTGACAAAAACAATCAAAAAAGAGGAAAAATCGCTCTTTTTGCTATGTCGAGATAGCAAAATCGACCTTTTTGGGCCAATTCATCGCAATGGTTTTTTGAAATCATTGTAATGATTTTCCTATTTCATTGTGATGATTTCAGAGAAAACCGTCACGAAATGTTAAACTCTTCCCGAAATTCTCCGAAACCGTCGGATTTCTCACTTATTTCATCAAAAAGCTCGAACAAAATGAATATGACGTTTTGTCGTATTCTGTTCCGGATTTTTGACAAGGTATAAAAATCATCGCTATGATTTTTATTTTGCTTTTCATGTTGTCAACAGATAGTTGGTGTTACCGACAAAGTGAATTTCCTTAACCCTCAAAAACAGGCGTTTTTTTGGAGCAGCCTCGTACTCGGGTCCGAATACGCGATTCTACGAGGGGTTAAATTGACACTTTGCTATTTTAGGGAGGAATCTGACACTTTGCTAAAAACATCCCTATGAATTCGGGGAATTATTAAAGGTATTTTTCTGCCCTTTGATTTTACAGAGAAATAGAGCCAAGAAGGGTTGTTCTTTTCGTGATTAGTAGCGTTTTTTTCGCTTTCGCGCATCATCTATTTTATATATAGAAAAAAACAGGCAAATTTGTATATTGTAATTAATTCTACTTTCAAATGCAAGACAAAAGAGTAACAATATGTGCCTGTACCTCCAGAAATTTTATTGATAAAGATAAAGTTGCGGAGATTGCGGCCGTCTTAAAAAATAACGGTTATGAGGTGAAGATAACACCCGATTTATGCAAGCTGATTATGCAGAAAGATCCGGTGATGAATGAAATAGCCTCTTCAACGCTGTTGGCTTGTTATCCACGGGCTATACGTTCACTTTTGGATACGATGAGTCTTGTGCCCAACCGGGTGTTGGATATTCGCAATGAAAAGATGTCTGATATTTTCAGTCAATTGACGGTTGACGCATCATCGGAAGCCGAAATTGCTGTTGAGAAAGAGAATCTGAAGCAGGAGATCGCGCAATATCCTGTTGAGACAGGAACAGATGCCTGGTATCCGACGTTGGATAAGGAGCGGTGTACGGAGTGTGGGAAGTGCCACGATTTTTGTCTGTTTGGCGTATATACGATAGCCGACAAAAAGGTGAAAGTGGTGCAACCGCAAAATTGCAAGAATAACTGTCCGGCTTGTGCACGTATGTGTCCTTCCAAAGCGGTTATTTTCCCTAAATATGAAAAGTCGCCTATTAACGGCGGATGTGATATGGAAGAACAGTTTGATCCGCAGGAGATGGATGCCATCTATCGGGAAAGGCTTCGTTATCGATTGCAGGAACGCAGAGCCGGTGTGTCATTACTTAAAGATGAAAACAAATGAAATTTAAAGATTATATAGCAACTGCCAATGCAGCTCTTCGTGTTCCGAGAGAATGTTCTCCCCGTTTGATTTGGAAGTTTATCTACAATTTCGGATGGAAGAGCATGCGGAATATCAGTCGGTTTGAGAAAAGGCAGGAGCGTGGCGAACCTTTCTTCCCGGCCTTTGTCATGATTTCTATTACGGAAAGTTGTAATCTGGCCTGTAGCGGATGTTGGGTTTCCGTGAATGGACGGAAAGCACTGTCGATAGAGCAGTTGGATGGTATTATTACGACCAGTAAATCGAAAGGTTCCTATTTCTTCGGAATACTGGGAGGCGAACCTTTGATGTATAAAGGGCTGTTGGAACTTATTGAAAAACATTCAGATGCCTATTTTCAGATATTTACCAATGGTACGTTGCTGACAGAAGAGATGGCGATGCGTTTTAAAAAATTGGGGAATATAACGCCTTTGATCAGTATTGAAGGATTGAAAGAGGAGAGCGATGTTCGTCGGGGTAAAGATGATGTGTTCGAACGCACGCTAGCCGGTGTTCGTGCCTGTCGTAAAGCCAAATTGATCTTCGGGGCATCGGCCAGTATCTGTAAGAGTAACTACGATGATCTGGTAAGCCGGAAGTATATTGAGTTGATTGCCAAAGAGGGTGCTCATTATTTGTGGTATTATATCTATCGTCCTGTTGGTGCGGAGCCTAATCCGGACAATGCATTGGATAAAGAGCAGGTATTGGCGTTTCGCAAGTTTATAGTGGAGCAACGGAAAAATGCCCCGCTGTTTATCATAGAGACCTATTGGGATGCGCAAGGAAACGCACTTTGTCCGGGAGCAACCGGAATGAGTCATCATATCTCACCATCGGGAGCTGTAGAATTTTGTCCACCGTTGCAATTAGCGAAAGATGTGCTGAATAAAAACGCATCGAATATGGTTGATATTTTTGAGCACTCGGAATTTCTGGCGGATATGCGTAAGATGACAGCCGAAAGTTCAAGGGGATGTATCCTTTTGGAGGATCCGGAAGCATTGGTCGATTTTTTGGAAAAACACGAAGCCGTGGATTTTACGAGCCGTGGAACGATAATGGAAGAATACAAGAAGATGACACCTCTGGCCGGACATAATCTGGAAGGAGAGGAGATTCCGGAACAGAATGTATTCTATAAATGGGTAAAGAAGAGATACTTCTTTGGTTTTGGTGCTTATGGTTAATTGACAGAGAAAATGATAGCAAGTAAAGAAATATATACCATACCAAACGCTTATGCGGAGCGGAAGAGCTTGCGGGAATTGATAGATTCCTTTGTAAGCAGTTGTTCACTTGTGCCTCCCGTATCGATGGACAACCTGCATGATCTGTCCGATCGGATGATTAAAGACTTTTCACTCGATCCGGAGATAAAGGGTTGGCTGATGGTTGAGATCAACAATTGCGTATGGAAAGAGGTAGTGGCTTCGATTCCTTATGAAAAAAGGATACTGCTGCTGCCGAAATGCCTGAGTAACTCTGCGAAGTGCCAGGCGGATGTAGATGAGTTAGGATTGTTGTGCCACCGCTGTAATCGTTGTTCTATTCCTGACTTACAGGATAAGGCGGAAAGTCTGGGTATGATGAGTATTGTTGCGGAAGGGTTTACTTCTGTCATCGGCTTGATTCAAAACCGTGTGGTAGATACGGTTATCGGAGTCAGTTGTCTGGAATCATTGGAAAAGGCCTTTCCTTTATTGATAAACAATGCTGTGCCCGGTCTGGCTATTCCATTGAATATGGCCGGCTGTAAAGATACTACGGTTGATTATGCCTATGTGGAACAGATGATCAGTATGCTTTCGGATAAAGAGATCGAATTGTTGGATTATGACTACTTGAAAACAAGTGTTCAGAAGTGGTTTACTACGGATAATCTGAACCGTATTTTAACACCGTCAAATGATCATACGTCGAGTGTAGCGCATGAATGGATGGGTGGCGACGGAAAACGTTGGCGTCCTTACCTGCTGGCTGCTGTTTATCAAGCTTTGAGTGGCATAAAAGAGATACCGGAAGATGTTCAGGCGGCAGCTGTTGCCGTAGAATGTTTTCATAAGGCCTCTCTGGTGCATGATGATATTCAGGATAATGATTCGGAGCGTTACGGAAAGCAAACCGTAAATGCGGCCCATGGCGTGCCTATCGCAATCAATGTGGGTGATATATTGCTGGGAGAAGGCTATCGTTTGCTGACAGGAAGTGGGAATATGCAACTTGTAAAAGCTGCAGCCGAGGCACATATCTCACTCTGTAAAGGTCAGGGGATGGAATTGGAATGGAGTGCCTCTCCACGTCGGCTAACGATGGATTTTGTGTTGGATATTTTCTGTAATAAAACCGTTCCGGCCTTTGATGTTTCGCTGATAATGGGAGTGATTTGTGCCGGAGATAATGAAGAGGTACGTAATGTTTTACATGACTATTCGCGTGCATTGGGTATTGCTTATCAATTATTGGATGATATAGAGGACTTTGAAACGGATAGTCCGGTTGAATTGCGCCCTTCGGCTATACTGGCTACTCTTTGTGAAGAATCATCAGATGAACTATTCTTATATAGTCTGCTACAAACGGAAGACTTGAAGTCGTTTTTGAATCTTCCGGAAAACAAACCGTTGCTGGCAGATGCGATAGTTAAGGTAAAGCTGATGGCCGACGATTATAGTAAAGCGGCATTGCATGCCTTGGACAGACTTTCTAATGTGGAGTTAAAACGGTTACTTTTCCGTGTAACTAAAAAGATATTGAAATAAATACGGATAAAGGAGATGAGAGAAACGATATCGATAAAATTATTTAATGCCTTGCAAGCGGGGAAGAAAAAGCTCGGAAAAGAGTCTCTTTCCAGAATTAAAGATTTTGTCGGATCGCAACGGTTGAGTGATGATGGGTTTATGAATAAAAGTGGGAAATCTGATATTTACTATACACTGTTTGGCTGGATGTTGTCTTATGTACTGGGTCTTCGATTGGATAGCAAGAAGACAGCAGCGTATTTGGCTGAGCAGGATATAGATGCGATGGATTTGATTCACTATGCTGCCTATATGCGCTGCCGGATGATTCAGCGGTTGCTGAAAGGAGGAAAGCTAAATGTGCTATTGCATTCTTTTTTCTCTTCTCCGGTCAGACAATTGCAGGATTTCTCCGGGTTACCACATGATGATTCGGAAGCTCCTTATACGCAGTTTATTTGGTTGTCTCTCCTGGAAGATACGGGGCAGACGGTGAAAAACAAACATGATGTTTTAGATTCGTTGGCTCTTTACCGAGTTCCTACGGGAGGATATTCAAATATACCAAACGGTATTACGGCGGCAACGAATGCAACGGCAGCCGGTTTGGTTGTAACCGGACAATTGAATGGTTACGGGAAAAATGTGGATGTAGACTATTTATGGGCTGCACAGCATGAATCCGGTGGCTTTGGTGCAACAGAAGATTCACCGCTTCCGGATGTGCTTTCTACTGCCACTTCGCTTTTTGCGTTGAAGGCTTATGATGTTCAACCCCAATATTCTCCGGTGGATTTTATAGAAGCCCACTGGTTGGATTCAGGAGGTTTTTCTGCAACGCTATTGGAAGATACGAGTGATGTTGAATATACGTTTTATGGGTTGTTGGCGTTGGGTACGGTTGAGTAATTGAAAATTGAAAAGAAGATCGCTTAACGAAGTGTAAAGCAAAATTGAAAATCATGAAGACTGAACAGATAGAGGAGATGATAGGGACTTTGCGTGAGGAACTCATGCGGAGAAAACCGGAGGGTCGAATATGGAGAGGAGGATTATCCTCCAGTGCGATTTCGACATCAGTATCCGTGTTTGCCCTGTATGTGATTGATAAAGAAAAATATGCATCATGTATCGAAGGTGGCATGGCATGGTTGAAAGCCACGATGAAACCGGATGGCTCATGGGGTGATACTGTTGAGAGTCCTTCCAATATGACGGCTACTTTGCTTACTTATGCTTCACTTTGTGCGGTAGATACACCACCTCAAAAGGCAAAAGAGTATCTGACGGAGAAATTCGGAGGATTAAGCGATCAGCATGTTATAAAAGGGGTATTAGCATATTATGGTTCAGACTTGACCTTCTCGGCACCTATTTTGGTTATGTGTGCCTTAGCCGGGATTATTTCAAGTTGGGACGAGATACCACAATTGCCGTTTGAAGTATCGGTATTGCCTCAGAAAATGTTTCGCTTTTTTCAGCTTCCTGTGGTGAGTTATGCAATTCCGGCACTAATAGCTGTAGGAATTCTTCGCTATAAAAAAGGGAAAAAGAGTTGGCTTTCTCCTATCCGCAAGTCATTTATTGGGAAATCATTGGAGGTTTTGATAAAGCTACAACCCGAAAATGGTGGTTTTCTGGAAGCAGCTCCTTTAACGGCGTTTGTTTCTATGTGTATGAGTGCGGCAGGCTATAAAGAACATATTACAACACAAAAAGCTGCCGGTTTTTTAACGGGCAATGTACGGGAAGATGGAGCATGGCCGATTGATACGGATCTGTCCTGTTGGGTAACCGCATTAAGTGTACGGGCCATGGGAGATGAGATGCCGGACAAACAAGGATTGGCTGAAATTATTAAGAAGAATGCTTTTGCTTTTGAACATCCTTTTACCGGTGCAAAAGAAGGTGGTTGGGCTTGGAGCGATCTGCCGGGTGCTGTGCCTGATGCGGATGATACTGCCGGAGCGTTGGTAGCTCTTCATATTTTGTCGGATGGTAGATATACTCCGGAGGTTGGAAAAGGAATTGAATGGCTTTTGGCTTTACAAAATAATGATGGTGGTATGCCTACTTTCTGTAAAGGTTGGGGAAAACTTCCTTTTGACAGAAGTAGTCCTGACATCTCAGCTCATTCACTTTTGGCTTTTGAACTTTGGCAAGAGGCTCTTCCGGGCGACCTGCAAAAAAAATGTGTGACAAGTATGCGGAGGATGTTAGGGTGGATGCATCAAATTCAGGCGCCGGATGGTTCATGGACACCATTATGGTTTGGAGACCAGGATGCGAAAGACGAACGTTCACCGGTTTACGGAACAGCGATGGCGGTAGAATATTTGTCGCTTTCCAATAATCCATTGGCCCAAGAAATGGCCCAAAAAGGACTACGGTTCCTTTTAGCCTCACAAAATGAAGACGGTGGTTGGGGAGGCGCTAAAGGCGTTCGTTCAAAAGTGACATTGACGGCTCGTGCATTGAGTGCGTTAGCCTCTTTTTCAGAGGTGGATAATGAACCGATAGAACGAGGGTTTTACTTTTTGTATGAAATTTACGAAAAGGGCCAGATATATCGGGCAGAACCCATTGGACTTTATTTTTCCAGATTGTGGTATTCGGAAGAGATGTACAATATCACATTTGTTTTAAATGCACTTAAAAAAATAAAATTGAAATATGAACAATAAAAATATAGTTATTCTTTTCTTGTCGTTTTTGACTGTGACGTTGTCTGCGCAAAATATCCAGTGGCGAGGAGATCGTACCGGTATTTATAAAGAAACCGGGCTGTTGAAGTCTTGGCCGGAAAATGGCCCGGCTATGGTCTGGAATTATAAAGGTTTGGGTGATGGATATTCTTCAGTTGCTATTTCGTCGGATAAGATCTATTTGACGGGTATGACGAATGGAAAAGGCAGCATCTATGTATTAGACTTGGCCGGAAAATTATTGAACAAGAAAGAATATGGTAATGAATGGACAACCAGCTATGAAGGTACGCGGGGAACTATTACTGTAAACGACGGGAAACTGTACCTGGTAAGTGGAATGGGAGAAATTTATTGTTTTGATGAAAGCACTCTGAATCTGGTATGGAAAAAGAATTTCCTAAGAGAGTATAATGCTTCCAATATTGAATGGGGAATTAATGAAGCGCCATTGATTATAGATGATAAAGTGATTGTAACTGCCGGAGGGAAGACACACAATATTGTGGCTTTGAATAAGAATACAGGAGCATTGGTATGGAGTACACCGGGTGAAGGTGACTTGTCGGCGTATTGTTCGCCTTTGTATATCGGAGACCAGCAGGTTCCTCAGATTGTAACGTTGACAGCTAATCATATTATCGGTGTAGAAGTAGCTACGGGAAAGAAATTATGGTCTTATAAAAACTCAAATAGATATTCTATCCATGCGAACACACCTGTTTATGCCGATAATATGCTTCTTAGTGTCGGTAGTGATGAAAGTGGTGCTGTTATGTTACGACTTACAAATGGTGGTCGAAATGTTGAACGTATGTGGCAGGTGAAAGAATTTGATAATCGTATGGGCGGTATGGTTAAGGTCGGCAATTATGTTTACGGTTCGGGAAATAGTCGTAACTGGTATTGTGTAGATTGGCGAACAGGAGAAATCAAATTTAACGAAAGAATAGCCATGGGTGCAGTTGTTGCTAACGACGGTATGCTTTATTGCTATACGGACAGAGGGGAAATGCTTTTGGTAAAAGCATCACCGGATAAATTTGATATCGTCAGTCGTTTTCAGGTTCAGTTAGGAACAGGCCAACATTGGGCACATCCGGTTATACATAAAGGTGTGATGTATGTAAGGCATGGTGATAGCTTGATGGCATATAATATCAAGTGAATAGAAAAGGGTAATAAGTTGAAATTTAGATAAAAAGTTATAGTTGTGAAAGAGAAGAAAATAATAACAGGAGTAACGGTTTTAGTTGTACTGCTTTATGTTGGTATTCTTATCGGATGGCACATGTATGCACCCCGGGAAAATTTAACGGTTCGGGCTCCCGGAGCAGATAACCGTCCGGAGGGTTTGGTGCGAGCAGCAAATGATGTTGTGATTGGGGAGTATTTTATGCAATACAAAGATGATTTCTCATCAGAACTTACCGGCAAATGGAATTCTTTTCGGGGAGAAAATTCGGATAATATTATTAAGACATCTACTGCAATAACCATTCCTGAAGAAGACTATCCTGTATTGTGGAGTGTTGAAACAGGAGAAGGACATGCTGCCCCGGTCATTTATAATGGCAGGGTCTATTTTTTGGATTATAACGAACAACTGAGTTCTGATGCACTGCGTTGCTTCTCTTTGGAAACAGGAGAGGAACTTTGGCGAAGATGGTATCGTGTGCCTATAAAACGGAATCATGGATTTTCACGTACTGTGCCTTATGTTAGTGATGATTTCATTATTACCATAGGACCGGAAGGGCATGTTATGAGTTGCGATCCGATAACGGGAGATCTGAAATGGACATTAGATATGCAGAAAGAATTCGGTACGGAAGTTCCTTTCTGGTATACCGGTCAATGTCCGCTTGTAGATAATAATCAATTAATTCTGGCTCCTGCAGGTGAGGAAATTTTATTTTCGGGAGTGGATTGCAATACCGGAGAAATTATCTGGACAACTCCAAATACACTGAATTATAAAATGTCTCACTCTTCTGTAATGCCAATGACTTTAAGCGGTAAAAAGACTTATGTCTACATAGGTGTGGGAGGTATTTGTGGTATTTCTGCCGAAGAAAACGATAAAGGTGTTTTATTGTGGAGTACAGACAGATGGCAACCTACGGTAGTAGCACCTTCGCCTTTACAGTTGTCTTCCAATCAGATATTTCTTGTGGCCGGTTATGGGAATGGAGGAGCTTTATTGCGGGTAGACAGAAGTGGATCGGGCTGGACTGCGACTATTGCTGACCAATACAAACCAAATGCCGGATTAGCCAGTGAACAACAAACTCCTATTTTTTATAATAATATGATCATTAGTATCATGCCGAAAGATGGTGGCGGTCAGCGGGGACGCTTGGTGTATTATTCTCCTTCTGATTTACATACACCGGTGTGGACATCTTCTTCAGATGAACGCTTCGGTTTAGGCCCATATCTTGTTATCAATAATAATCTGTTTTTATTTAACGAGAATGGAGAATTATATGTTTATGATGTACAACCGCGCAGTATGACATTGCTGAAAAAACAAACAATTATAGCAGATGGAGCAGATGCCTGGGGACCGTTGGCTTATGCTGATGGTATGTTGATAGTCAGGGATGCACATATCGTTAAATGCATCAAAATTGCATAAGAAATGAACAAACAATTTAAAATAGTAATAAACATTCTTATTTTCCTTTTGGTAGGAGCATTTGTGTGGTACATGATTACTTCTGTAAATAAGGAGGAAATCTCCTATGCAGAAACCCGACCGGAAGATGCGAAGCCGTTTGTCAGTCCGTATAAACAGATATCTGCTTTTGATCTTCCGGAAACGATAAATCGCTTTGAGTTAGCTGATGGTTGGTTGTTTGTGTCTGCAGGTGAGTCTGTTTATATTTTGGATGCGGAAGGGAATCAGCAATCGTCTTTTGTCGTTAAACCGGAGGTAAGGGATATTACAGTAGGAGGAGACAGTATTTATGTTTTATATCCGACTTATATAGAGGTGTATTCACAACAGGGAGAGTTAGTTCATCAGTGGGAAGCATGTAGTGAATTGTCGGATTATTGCTCGTTAGCGCTTGCCGGCGACTTTGTTTTTGTAACGGATGCTGAAAATAAAAATATCTGCAAATATACACGGGAAGGCTATTTTGTGAAATTTATCAGTAGTCCTCGGGATTTTATTATTCCAAGCTATTCCTTTGACATAGAGAGTCGGAATGACACGATTTATTGTGTGAATGCAGGACGGCACTTGATAGAAACTTATACCTTAAATGGTGACTTTATCGCCGCCTTTGGCGGTCCGGGTGGAGAAGCCGGATTTTTTGCCGGCTGTTGTAACCCTTCCTATATCTCATTTGGTCGTGAGGGTGAAGTAATTACATCAGAGAAAGGAAATCCTCGTGTTAGTAGCTATGAGCGGAATGGTAATTTCAAACAGGTCCTGTTTAATAGCAGATTATTAGGAGGAGGCAGTAATGCCTATGAAGTGAGATCTGAGGATGATTTGCTTTTCGTGGCCGGAAAGAATAAAATATCGATTTTTCATTATGAAGCCACTAATCTGTGATGAAAATGATTTTTGTGAAAGATGTTGATGATGTTGAGTGGAAATGAAATGAGACAAGTAAAGAAAATTTTAAATAAAGATATATATGGAACCGAATAAAGAAAATTCAAAGAAAATTTCGCGTAAAAAGTTCTTGCATGTCTGTAGTTCTGTTATTGCAGGCGGAAGTATACTGGGTGTTTCTGGGGTGTTAATACAGAACAGGTCACGCCGGTCGGTTAATTCTTCTTCCGGGAAAAACGGATTGGCAAGTAATGCACAGCAACTACGAAATGAAACACTTGCATCGCCTTATAAACTGGTTTCATCTTTCAGTGTTCCGGATAAGATTGACAGTTTTGAGATTTGTGAGGATAAATTAGTAGTAGCAGCATCGAATAATATTTATATCTATGACAGGTCGGGTTCTCTGCTGAACAATTTTGCAGTGAGGAGTAATATCCGTGATATTGCGATAGCGAATAATCAGATTTATTTATTGTATCCGACCCAGATTGAAACGTATGATCTGGAAGGAGAATGGATTCGTGATTGGGAAGCATGTAGTTCAGAGTCGGACTATTGTCAGCTGGCTGTAACTCCTGATTTTGTATTTGTAACTGATGCTGCTAATAAGAATATCTGTAAATATACGACAGAAGGAAACTTTGTCAAATTTATCCAAAGTCCGAATGGTTTTATTATTCCAAGTTATTCGTTTGGAATTGCTTATCATGATGGTGTAATTTATTGTTCGAATTCAGGCAGACATCAAATAGAGAGTTATACGCCGGAAGGAGAATATATCACTGCTTTCGGAAGGGCAGGAGGAGCCTCCGGTTTGTTCTGCGGTTGCTGTAATCCAGTACACCTCTCATTTACAGCTACGGGAGAGATTATAACATCAGAAAAAGGTAATCCGAGAATTAGCTGTTACAGTCAGGATGGACAATTCAGGAACGTCCTGTTAGATAACAAGGCTTTAGGTGGTGGAAATATGGCGTATGATGTTAAAGTTCAGGATGATAAAATATTTATTGCCGGAAAAAATCTGGTTTCTACATTTCAATACGACAGGGTACTAGCAGCCAAAACGTCTTGTTCCGGATGTGCTGTTGATTGTCCGTTAAGGGAAGGTGTTTTAATTTAAGAGAGTAATGGAAAAGAAAAACGAACAAAAGAGAAGCCCTATCGCTCGCCGGAAGTTTTTAAAAGTATTTGGCACGGCTGTGGCGGGAGGATCCATACTTGCCGTATCCGGAGGGTTAGTCGGACGGGTAAAGGGTGAGGAGGCTGATCATTACTGGCAGATTGATCCAGCTAAATGTACCCAGTGCGGACGTTGTGAAACACATTGTGTGTTGCCTGTATCGGCAGTCAAATGTATACATGCCAATAAAGTTTGCGGCTATTGTGATTTATGCGGTGGCTACTATCGTACAAATGCGAAAGAATTGAATACAGCGGCAGAAAATATGATGTGTCCGACAGGGGCGATTGAACGTAAATTTGTAGAAGATCCTTATTTTGAATATACAATTAATGAGGATTTATGTAATGGATGTGGTAAATGTGTGAAAGGGTGTGGTTCATTTGGAAACGGATCACTCTATTTACAGATAAAACGTGAATTATGTACGGATTGCAATGAGTGTAAAATAGCGACAGTATGCCCGGCAGATGCAATCACTCGTGTTCCTTTTACCTGGGCCTATAAACTTAAAGATTAATTAAACGGAATGAAGAAAAAACTATTTATAGTTTTGTCTTTGCTGCTCAATGGAGTGGCATATGCACAAAATAGGTTTCCGAAACCCGATTTTGAGTCGGGATATGAATACCCTGATATCACCTATCCGGTTCCCAATGAGTCATTGTGGGTAACCTTGGATATTATTTTACTTGTTGTATTGATGGGTATTGTAGCCTGGGCTGCGATCAAGAAAAGAACAAGAAAGCCTATTATCTGGGTTTCTCTTATATCGGTGGCTTATTTTGGTTTTTATCGGAGCGGATGTATTTGTAGTGTAGGCTCTATCCAGAATATCTCATTGGCTTTAGTTGATAATACGTATATATTACCAATATCTGTATTACTCTTTTTTATTTTGCCTATTGTTTTTGCCTTTTTGTTTGGCAGAGTGTTTTGTGCAGGTGTATGCCCGTTTGGAGCGTTGCAGGAATTAGTTAATGTAAAGAATTACAGGTTATCTCAAGCTGTCACGACAGTCTTGGGAATGATACCATGGATCTATCTCATTTTTGCTATACTATATGCTGTGACAAGAAGTAGCTTTATCATTTGCCGTTTTGATCCTTTTATCGGTATCTTCCGATTAGGAGGTGATATCGGGATGATTACGTTTGGAGTATTGTTGCTTATCACTTCTATATTTATAGGGAGACCCTTTTGTCGTTTTATTTGTCCATATGGAGCGTTGCTTAGCCTTTTCTCACGCGTATCAATCTGGAAAGTAGAGATAACACCTAAACAATGTATTAATTGCGATCTCTGTCATGATGCTTGTCCGGTAGATGCCATTAAGCCTCCTTATGAGAATAAAGTGAAGGAAAGTAGACAGCAGGGTGTAAAAAGAATATTAATATACTTTGCCGTGCTACCATTAATGGTTATTACCGGTGCTTTACTTATGCGTTCGGTAAGTGGTGAACTTAGCCGAGCCAATAAAGATGTTCGTTTATACGATATGGTGATGGAACATGAAGTAAATCCGCAGGATGTCCTTTCGCTGGAATTAGAGGCTTTTTACGGACAGGGAAGTTCTATCGAAGAATTAACAGAGAAGTATGAAGCTATATTGGCTGAATTTAAATTTTATTCAACCATCGCCGGTGTGCTGATAGGCTTGGTTGTCGGGTTAGCATTAATTGGTTTGTCATTGAAACGAACCCGTAAACAGTATGAAATTGATCATGCCGCATGTGTAGCATGTAGCAGATGCTTTAGTTATTGTCCTCAAAATAAAAACGGAATAGAATCAGGAAATATATCATTATGAAGAAGACGATCCTTAGAAATGTAGCTATAGTAACAGCTATATTTATAGTTACTTTATCAGTTATGCTAATCACCAATTTTTTTCAGGTGAGAGGTACAACTCCGCTTCAGGCAGAAGTAGTGGAGACTTTAAAGCAGTTAAATGACGCAAATTCCAATAATCTTGAATTACAGGAGCAGATACGTCAGTTGGATTTAATGACCCGAAAGGCTTATTTTATCCGGTATGATCATTTGATGGCAGGTCTTTATATTTTATTAGGAATGCTGGCTGTTTTTGTTGTTTGTGTGCGCTTATATTTTGCTCATGATAAAAATATTCCAGACAAAGATCTCGATCCTATTGATGAATGGGCTATCAAAACTCAGGCCCGTAAGTATGTGACTTGGGGTACTGCAGGAATTGCTGCAATAGCTTTGCTTTTTGTGGTGCTAACCTCTCCTTATCTGCAAACAGAAGTTTCAGAAGAGGCCGAAACTGAGGTTGTGGCAGATGTTGTAACTGATACAAATACGAGTGAGCCTGTTGTGACAGGAGATGAGTTGGCCGTTGCTACAACAGAAACACAACCGGCAGCAGCAGCGGAACCAGCAGCTTCAAGAGTAACGCACAATGCTTTCCGGGGGAATAATTCCAATGGAATATCTTCAGCAAGAGGAGTTCCTGTTAAATGGGATTTAAACAGTGGCTCTAATATTTTCTGGAAACAAGATATTCCGCGTAAAGGATATAATTCTCCGGTAATAAACGGGAATAAAGTGTTTTTCTCAGGAGCTGATGATACAGTGCGTGAACTATATTGTTATGATTTAAATACAGGAGAAAGACTTTGGTCCTTGGCGGCGACGAATATTCCGGGTTCACCATCACAGGTGCCTAGAACAACAGAGGATACGGGTTTGGCGGCATCTACTGTAGCAACAAACGGCACCCAGGTATGTGCCATATTTGCTACGGGAGATATTATTTGTGCAGATATGAACGGAAATCGTTTATGGGCGAAAAATTTGGGTGTTCCCGATAATCATTACGGTTATGCATCATCTCTCCTGATATATGGGAATATGGTAATTGTTCAGTACGATAATTCGAATTCACCAAAGGTTGTTGCTCTTGATTTAGCAACAGGAAATGAACGTTGGAGCAGAAATCGGACAGAAAAAGTGACATGGAGTTCTCCTATAATCGCAACGGTTAATAATACACCACAATTGGTATTAATGGGTAACCCGGCTATTACCGGTTATAATCCGAATACAGGAGAACAACTTTGGCGTGTAGAGTGTCTGACCGGTGAGGTTTGTGCCAGTGCTTGTAGTGCTAATGGTATAGTGTTTGGTGGCAGTGAATATTCTAAGTTAGTAGCTATTAATGCTGCGGATGGAAGTCTATTATGGGAAAGTACGGAATATTTAAATGAAGTTTCCAGTCCTGTAGCAACCAATACCTCGCTTTATTTGCCTACCAGTTATGGAGTTTTAGCGGTGTTTGATGCACAAAATGGTGAATTGAGGAAAGAGCATGATTTGGGAGTTGAGTTTTATTCTTCTCCTGTTATCGTAGAAGGGAAAATCTATCTTTTCAGCAATGACGGTAAAATGCATATTTTTTCAGCAGATGATGAATGTCGATTAATTGATTCATTTGACACCGGAGAGCGAACATTGGCAACTCCGGCTTTTACAGACGGAAAAATAGTGATACGTACAGAAAATAGTATTTATTGTGTAGCTGCAAGTTAATATGGCATGTAATTGTGAAAATAATAAAATAGAAACCCGGGAAGAAATGGTAGCCAGAGTCGATGCTATCATTGACAGAGTCGGAACAACACGCGAAATTATAATCCCGCTATTGCAGGCGTTGCAGGAGGAGTTTAGCTACCTGCCTTCGGATGCTATAGAACGTGTTTATGAACGAACCGAAATTGATCGGGCGCAGTTAATCAGTGTTTCTACTTTCTATTCCCAATTCCGGCATATCCCTTATGGGAAGCATTTGATAAAGGTGTGTACCGGAACAGCTTGCCACGTGAAAGGGGCTGCGAATGTGTACGACTCATTCCGGCGAGAATTGAAAATGGAAGGAGATAGCATAACTACGACAGACCAGCTTTTCTCTATTGAAAAGATAGCCTGTTTGGGGTGTTGTACCTTGGCGCCTGTTGTTCAGATTGACGAAAAGATTTACGGACATGTGCTTCCGGGTAAAGTAAACGAAGTTGTTGAGGAATTCCTGGCGACTCAGGATGAAAAGGAAAAAGAGGAGAGGAAGGAAGCTAAAAGACAAGTGGCAGGTGAAATTCGTTTGGGAATGGGCTCTTGTTGTCAGGCAAGTGGCTCTTCAGATATTTACCAGGAACTTATGGATGCTTCAAATCTGTTGGGGATTGATGTGAATATTAAGCCGGTAGGTTGTGTAGGTGTGTGTAATAAAGTACCGTTGATTGATGTGGTTATGCCGGATGGTGCGATTACCCGTTATCCAAATGTAAAGGCAACGGAAATCAAGGAGATATTGCATCATCATTTCAAACCGGCCGGTTTTCTGAAGCGATTGAAAAATAGTTTGCTCAATCAGGTAGATACTTTCCATACGGATATAACTTGGGATAATGTAATATGGAAACCTGAAAATGAACGAACAGGTGTAATAGACAGTTTCCTTTCCGGACAAAAACATATTTCTACAGAAGGTTATGGTTTTCTGGCGCCGTTGAATATCGATGAATATATCAATAATATCGGTTTTGAAGCGTTGAAAAAAGTACTCACTTATACGAAAGATGAAGCTGTAAAAACTATATTGAAAAGCGGTATTCGCGGTCGTGGTGGCGGTGGTTTTATGACCGGAAAGAAATGGGAAATCGTAGCCTCTTCCGATAAGAAGGAAAAATATATGATTTGTAATGGAGACGAGGGTGATCCGGGTGCTTTTATGGATCGTATGATGCTAGAATCTTACCCTTTCCGGGTAATAGAGGGAATGCTTATTGCCGGATATGCCGTTGGAGCGAATAAAGGGATTTTTTATATCCGTGCTGAATATCCATTGGCTGTAGTCCGTATAAGGAAAGCTTTGGAAATCTGTCGTGAAAGGAATTTGATTGGAAACAATATATTAGGTAGTGATTTCTCTTTTGATATATCTGTATTTGAAGGGGCAGGTGCTTTCGTTTGTGGCGAGGAAACAGCCTTGATCGGATCGATTGAGGGTGAACGCGGATTCCCCAAACAACGCCCACCTTATCCCGCTGTGGAAGGATTGAACGGACTGCCGACATTGGTCAATAATGTGGAGACATTAAGTCAGATTCCATATATTGTCAGTAGGGGAGCCGACAATTATAGCCAGATAGGAACGGAAAGTAGTAAAGGCACAAAAGTGTTTGCATTGGCCGGGAAGATTCGTCATGGTGGTTTAATTGAGGTGCCTATGGGTGTTACACTAAACCAAATTATTGAAGATATTGGCGGTGGAGTGGAAAAAGGAGAAAAGCTGAAAGCTGTTCAAATTGGAGGACCATCAGGTGGTTGTATTCCTGCCCATTTGTGTGATGTGCAGGTGGATTTTGATGCGTTCAATCAAATGGGGGCGATGATGGGTTCCGGAGGATTGGTTGTATTGAGTGAAAATGATTGCATGGTGGATATGGCCAGATACTTCCTGAGTTTTACTTGCGACCAGTCTTGTGGAAAATGTACCTTTTGTCGGGTAGGTATACGTCGTATGCTGGATATTCTGGATAAAATATGTAGTGGTAAGGCGGATATGTCAGATATTGATAAACTGGAAGAATTGGCTGTAAATATCAAAAAATCGTCTCTTTGCGGTTTGGGTAAAACAGCCCCTAATCCGGTGTTAACAACTTTGAAGTATTTCCGCGAAGAATATGAAGAGCATGTAAAAGGAGAGTGCAAGACCGGTACTTGTAAAGAAATGGTTAAGTATATTGTAACTGATCAATGCGTAGGCTGTACGAAGTGCGCCAAAGCCTGTCCGGTAGAAGCTATCCCATATACACCTTATGAAGTGCATACGATAGATACGGCCACTTGTGTATTATGCGGACTTTGTATAGACGAATGTAGCTATAATGCGATAGAGAAAGTATCTATTAATTATAAATCTCCGGCAGAAGCTTTAGTCTCATGAAGAAAAACAAATTTATATTATTATTTCTTTTCTTACTATCAGTTAATCAGATGACGGTGTTGGCTCAGGGTGAAGAGGAATATCCTTTTATGTATGGAATAGGAGATATATACATTACTCTTCTTTCCGAAGGACAACAACAAGGTAATGTGAATATTCTAACCGGAGTAACGGAAAGTGTATTGAAACAATATGCTCCAGAAGGAACATTTCCGAATGCGATTAATTCATTCCTAATTGAAACCTCAGAAAACACTATTTTGATTGATGCTGGCCTGGGACAGAAACTGTTTGCTCATCTGGAGGTATGTGAAAAGAAACCGGAAGATATAAATGTCGTATTGTTGACACATATGCATGGGGATCATATCGGAGGCCTATTGCAGGAAGGTAAAAAAAGCTTTCCAAATGCAAAGCTCTATATATCCCAGACGGAACATGATTATTGGATGAGCGATGAAGCTATGCGAAATGTATCGGAAAATCGTCGTGCTGGCTTTATGCAGGCACGTGAAGTTATAAACAACTATAAAGACAATCTTTACCTGTTTGTTCCGGGCGAAATTGATGGAGAAATGTCGGAAATTTTACCGGGAATACGAGGCGTTGCGGCTTATGGGCATACACCCGGACATACAGCTTATTTGCTGGAATCAGATGGATACCAATTCCTTGTCTGGGGAGATCTGACACATGCCATGCCTCTTCAGATCCCTTCTCCGCAGGTAGCAACGACTTATGACTTGGATTCTTCCAAAGCGATTGAATCCCGTCAGCGGTTGTTGAAATATGTATCGGAGCATAGAATTCCGGTTGGAGGGATGCATATTGAATTTCCCGGAATGGCAACTATTCGGGGAAATGTATCCGATGGTTATAAATATACGCTGACTTGTACCTGTGAAGGCGTGTTTCGTTGAAATAAATATTAATAAAAGGTCTAATAATGAATATTACTATTAATAATATCGCAGTAGAAGTTAAACCGGGAGAAACGATAATAGAAACAGCTCGGCGGATAGGGTGTGCCATCCCTTCTTTATGTTATGCAAAGGGTGCAAAACATAAATCGTCGTGTATGGTTTGTGCTGTAAAAAATAGTGTAAACGGGCAAATAATCCCTTCCTGTTCAACTCTGCCGACAGAAGGTATGCAAATAGAGACGGAGAGTGATGAGGTTTTGGTGATTCGTTCATTATCGTTGGAATTGTTGCTGAGCGACCACCGTGCGGACTGTGAAGCACCCTGTTCAATGGTCTGTCCGAAAGGTTTGGATGTAGAGCGGATGCTGGGGTATTATGATTCCGGTCGGTATAAAGAAGCTTATGTGTTATTAAATAATGCCTTTTCTTTGCCGGAGATAGGATGTGATACCTGTAAGGCTCCCTGCGAGAAAGCTTGTCGGCGAGGTACGGTAGACAAAGCTGTAGCTATCCGTACCATTATAAAAGAGGTCGTAGAAATGTTTGGCGGAGCCCCCATAGAAGCGGTTAATGATACGCCAAGACAGAAGCCGGATAAAAATTTATTTTATTCCCGTTTAGGACGTTTTTCTGCGGATGAAAAAGAGGTTTTAAAAAAGACAGTAAAAGTACCTTCCCGGTGTCTGCATTGTGCTTGTGCCGGAAGAGAGGATTGCAAACTTCGTCTTTATGCTACAAAAGAAGGAATAAAACGTCCGCGTTATGAAGCTTCTTCAGCTTTACCGGTAATGAACAAAATGCATGTAACCGGAAATCTGTGGTTTGAACAAGCAAAGTGTATTCGTTGCGGACTGTGTGTATACAACAGTAAAGATGGATTTACATTTAAAGACCGTGGATTTGGAATGCAGGTTGTTATACCGGAAGAGAGCCGGAAGAATGTTAATGAAGAATTAGCGAAGATTTGTCCAACCGGAGCTTTGTATCTACGGGAAGAATAAAAGAAATTAAATATATAAGGATTATAATTATGAGAAATTTGGGATTATTTATATGGCTGATGTTTTTATTGACCGGATGCGGAGAAGGTATGGCTTTTTCCGATCAATCCGACCGTATGGATTGGCCATTTTTTCGGGGAGACGCTTCCTTGAGCGGATATACCGATACACGACTTCCCAAGAAACCAACCTTACTATGGACATACAGGAGTGATACGAGAACGGTTTCTTCTCCGGTTGTGAAAGGTGGGACGACTTATTGGGTAGATAGAACCGGACTCATACGTGGGGTCGATTTGCAGGGAAAATTGAATTTTGAATATAACTTAGGTACCGCTGTTGAATCAACTCCTTTAATAAAGGATTCAACACTTTATATCGGTCGTATAGACGGACTAATGACTGCGATATCTCTTTCGAAAAAAGATACAATTTGGAATTTTGAAACTTGGGGACAGATATCTGCCTCTCCTAATATTACCAAGTTTGGAGGGCGAAAAGCTATTGTGTTCGGAAGTTATGATAACTATCTTTATAGTGTAGATGCTGAAACCGGAGAAGAATTGAGCAGGATAGAATCCGGATATTATCTGAATGGTGCTGCCGCTCTTTGGAAAGGACATGTCATATATGGAGGATGTGACTCCTGGGTTCGCATTGTTAATTGCCAGACCGGAGTTCAAACGGATTCCTTGTTGCTGGATGCTTATGTTCCGGCATCACCGGCTATTATGGGTGATTATTGTTATATCGGTGATTATTCGGGAGATATTTATAAGCTTATGCTTGAAAGCGGAAAGATAATCCTTCATAATAAGATTGTAACCGGCGATAGCGAAAACGGTTCATTTGTATCTGTACCGGCTGTTTCTACAGAAGCATTTTATTATCTTTCAAGTGACAGGTCTGTTCGGGCGGTAAGTCGCAAAAATGGTAAAGAAATGTGGAAATATCTGTTAAAAGGTAATACGGGTGAGAGTTCGCCGGTAATATCAGATGATAAAGTGATCGTTTGTACAAAAACAGGTATTGTCTCTATCTTGAATGCAGAGACTGGCGAATTGGAATGGGAATATGATACGGGTGAACAGATTGTCGGTTCCCCGGCAATTATTAATAAACATTTCTTTATTCTGACATCCAAAGGCACACTGCTGTGCTTTGGAGAAGGGGAATAAAGTTCAGAGTTCAAAATTGGGAAAAAAGATGGGGACTGCGAAGAGTTTTGAAGAATTGAAAGTATGGCAAATGAGCAGAGATTTCTGTAAAGATATTTTCAGAATTACAAGTTACGAGTTGTTTTCAAAGGAGTTTCGTTTTAGAGATCAGCTAAGAGCCTCTTCCGGTTCTATAATGGATAATATTGCTGAAGACTTTGAACGGGGAGGAAACAAAGAATTTATTCAGTTTATATATATAGCGAAAGGCTCATGTGGCGAAACCCGTTCTCAATTGTACCGCTCATTAGATTTTGGTTACATAACTAATGAAGAATTTCCTTTCTTAAGGGAAAAAGTAATGCAAATAATACAAGCTATCAGTGGATTTATAAATTACCTGAAACAATCAGAACTCAAAGGAAATAAATACAAATCCGATAACCCCAATCAATCTTAAACTTTAAACATAGAACTTATAATTATGCCTTTAATTAGATTATCACATATTGAGAAGAGTTATCAGGATGGAGAAAACCGCCTGAACAAGGTTCTTCGTGGAATAAATACTGAAATAGAAAAAGGAGAGTTTGTCGCGATTAAAGGTCCTTCGGGTTCAGGAAAGACAACTTTACTCTCTATTTTGGGCACATTGTTGTTGCCGGAAACGGGTAGTTATCTTTTGAATGATGTGGAAATACTGACTGCCGGTGTTGATCATTCTCTTATTCGGAATAAACAGATTGGATTTGTCTTTCAGGATCACAGGCTAATGCCTCAATATACGGTGCTGGAGAATGTTTTACTTCCGACCTTGGCCTATTCATCTCAGGCCAGTGAAGAGGAAATAGCATACGCGCACAAATTATTGGAATTAACGCATATTTCTACATTGGCCAACCAATATCCGCATACGTTATCGGGTGGGGAGGCCAGTCGGGTTGCTGTATGTCGGGCATTAATCATGAAACCGTTACTGCTTTTGGCAGATGAACCGACCGGACAGTTAGATGCAGAGAATGCACGGAATATAGCTCTGTTGCTTTCTGATATTAATAAGAGTTTACAGACAACAGTGGTAATGGTCACTCATTCGGAAGAGACAGCCTTGGTTGCGCACCGGATACTCACATTGAAAGAAGGAATACTACAGTGAATTTTAAAAGTCTGATAGGTCGAAATATTACCTATTTTACCCGCTATTATAGACTGGTGGCCACAGCTTCGCTGATTACCCTCACTGTGATTGTGGGCAGTTTGGTTGTCGGTGACTCTGTGCGTAGAACTTTAGCCAACCGGGTTTCGGAGCGGTTGGGGGATACGGAAACCATCTTGTTCTCCCGTAATTCTTATATGGCGGATAACTTGCTGGAAGCGTCACTGCTAAATTCGTCGGCAAGAGGTATTTTATTGGTTAACGGCTTTATTTCGCAGCAAGGAAAGCTCATTCCTGTATTTGTATATGGTGTAGATGATATGTCTGTTTCCCGTGGGACAGCCCGGATCAATCCTCCATTGGCAAAAGAATTAACCTCAGGTGGCTTGAATGATATCGTGTTACGATTGCCGGCTGCCGGTTTGGTCCCTTCGGGTTCGTTGTTTGTTACTGAAAACTATACCACCAGCTTACGTCTTTCTTATGATGGTATTGTCGAAGTGAAAGAGGGTGGCAATATCAGTATGAAGAATGAACAGATATTGCCGTTCAATATCTTCGTGAATCGTCAGGAACTGGCGGAAGCATTGGATGTAGAAGGGAAAGTGAACCTGATACTGGATGCGAAACATATATCAGAAGCCGATTTTTTTGATATATGGAATTATACCTCTTCCGGATTAACGGTAAATCAACAAGAGGAATTTACCGAAATCATTTCAGATCGGGTTTTCCTTCAAAACGAGGTTATAGAGTCTATCAGCAGTAATAACCAAAATCCGAATCGTTTGTTTTCTTATCTCGTGAATTCGATTGAATGGAATGAAATAGCTATCCCTTATTCTTTTATAACAGCCATGAATCGTTATAAAGAAGAAGCGTTACAAAAAGATGAGATTATTCTTTCGGATTATTCCGCCAATCGGTTGAATGCAAAAGTCGGGGATAATATAGCTGTCTCTTATTTTACTTCGAACGATTTAAAAACATTATCGACAAAGTCGATTCAGCTTCGGGTAAAGAAGATAGTTCCTTTATCCGAACTCGTCGCGGATAAGACATTGAGTGCAAATTTCCCCGGCCTTTCAGATGTAGAACGATGTACAGACTGGGATAGCGACTTGCCGATTAATATGGATTTGATCACAGATGAAGATGAGCGCTATTGGGAAATTTACCGGAGTACGCCTAAAGCGATTATCGCCTATGATGCGATTTCGGAAGACTGGAGTAATGCTTACGGTAGTGCTACAGCTATCCGTGTAGCAGATAGTGAACCCGATTTGTCTGAACTTCGTCCGGAAATGTTTGGCATTCAGTTGATCTATCCACGTGAGGCTGGTTTGTATGCTGCCATGAATGGTGTAGATTTTTCCAGTCTTTTCCTTGCCTTGGGCTTTTTTATTATCGTTTCTGCCATACTGTTGATGCTTATACCTTTATCGGAAATGCTTTATCAACGACGTACAGAAATCGCACTTTTAAAGGCTTTGGGATATACCCGCAAGCGTATTTTAAAAATGCTTTGGTTGGAATCGGCACCTGTTGTCTTGGTTTCATCTATCGTTGGAGTCGTTGCCGGTTTGTTATATACCGGATTAATTATGTGGTTGCTTGGTAATGTTTGGAAAGGGGCAACACAAACCGATGGATTTTCGATTTATCCGAATATTGTAACCATTGTTATCGGGCTTTTAGTCGGTGTAGCCCTTTCCTTGTGGCTTCTTCGCCGGACAATTAAACGTTCTCTGAAAGAAAAACAGTATAACCGCAAACAGAAAAAAATAGCTATTCAAACCCGAAAGCTTGGTGTCATTCTATCTACGGTGTTAGCCGTTGCTATCATTGCGATTAATTTTTTCTATTTGCATTCGGTTGTTTTGTTTATACTGGTTGGTGTATTGCTTATTGGTCTTGCTGCCCTTTGGGGGGATTATCAGATTTGCCGGAATGGTTTGGCATCGATAAGCCACTTCCGTTTTCAAAAACTGGTATGGAGCTCTTTGTACGCCAATAAAAAGCAAGCCCTGTTAGCTTTCTTTGCCTTATCAATAGGTGTATTTATAGTCTTCTCTGTGGGGCTAAACCGGAGAGGGTTTGCTGACAGTTCGCAGATTAGGACAGGCACAGGTGGCTATTCCATATGGGCGGAAAGTACAGTTCCGGTCTATCATAATATGATGACGGAAGAGGGGCGTTTAAGATTAGCGCTTTCAGATTTGCCTGCTGATATGGCTATGCTTCAAGCTTTGCGTTACAGTGCTGATGATGCCAGTTGTTTGAATCTGAATAAAGTCAGTACGCCTACCGTGCTGGGAATAGACATGGCCTCCTTTGAAAAGAGTGATTTTCAAATCGAGCAGAGTTTGTATCCGATGGATAGGAGTACATTCTTTGAGCAAATGCAAATAAGTTCGGATGCAGTTTACCCGGTGCTTGTTGATGCAACGGTGCTTACCTGGGGACTTATCATGAATCTGGGCGATACCTTGTATTATGAAGCCGGAAACGGACAGACCGTTGCTTTACAAATGGTGGGGACATTATCGAATTCTATTTTTCAGGGCAATGTGTTGATGGACCGCAACCTCTTCAAAGAGATTTGGCCGGAAATAACAGGAAGTGAAGTATTCCTGTTTAAAACAGATGAATCAGAGAAAGAAACGGTGAAGAACCTGCTTTCGCAGGCCTTGAGTGAATATGGTGTAACGGTATCTACAACCAATGATCGGTTGAAGCAATTTAATGTAGTAACGGATACCTATCTGACTATCTTCCTGACGTTAGGAGGACTAGGACTGCTACTCGGTATCATGAGCTTTATCATTGTTATCCGTAAAAATCTGACGATGCGGCGAAAGGAAATAGCCTTATACGGCATGTTAGGTTTTACGACACATAAAATAGAACAGATTCTTTATCAAGAGAATATATTAGTCCCTTTGTATGCTATCGCAACAGGTGTTATAAGTGCTCTGGTAGGGGTTAGCCTTAGTTTTATGAACACAGGAATATGGATTTGGTTCATCGCGCTGCTCTTTACTGTCTTCTTCGTGGTTTGTGTAATTGTTTTTGTGCGAAAATCAGTGCGGAAAGAGGTGCAAAGAGTTGAACAATATTCAGAGTTTAAAATGCCTGATTCACAGTTTGATACTGAATCTTAAACTTTATTTTTTATGAAAGTACTGTTTATCATACCCGGTTCCGGAGATTCTTTTTATTGCGGAAATTGTTTTCGTGATAATCTGCAGGCTTCGGCATTGCGGAAAGCCGGGCATGATGTAATTATTATGCCGTTGTATCTTCCGTTGAAACATCAGTCTTTTCAGGCAGACACACCCCTCTTTTTCCCTGCTACTACCTATTTTGTGGCGCAGAAGTTTTTTGGAGAAAAGAAGATGCCCGGTTGGCTGAAACGTGTTACCGGATCCGATTCGATGCTGAATATGGCCTCTTCTCTGTCGGGAACAACCTCGGCTGAAGGGATGGAAGAGATGACGCTTTCGATGATAACCGGTGATGATCCGGCATTTCGTGAACAGGTACAGCAACTGATCGATTGGGTTAAGAACCAGGAAAAACCGGATATAATACATCTTTCCAGTACCTTATTGCTCGGAATCGCCAAAGAGATAAAACAGCAATTAGATATTCCTGTTGTCTGTTCTGTCCAGGATGAAGAGGTTTGGATAGATAGCCTGAATGAAAAAGATTCCTCCTTGGCCTGGCAAGGGATCAGGGAGAATATACCCTATATCGATCGTTTTATTACAACAAGCGAATTTTATAAAAAGATTATATCCGAACGTATTCCGCAAATGAAAGCAGTTGATGTGGTCTATCCCGGAATCAATAGTGAGAAATATGCATCGGATTCCTATCCGGAAGATCCGGTGATTGGTTTTTTCTATCGGATGAATCAGAAAAACGGATTGGATATCCTGGCGGAAGCTTTTGTGAAACTCAAAAAGAGAGGAACGGTACAACGTTTGAAATTGAAGATAGGTGGCGGATATACCGGCGAAGATAAACGTTTTCTGAAGCGGATTAAAAGCATACTTTCTCCTTATAAGGAGGATGTAGAAATCAGTGATTCTTATAGTCTGGATGATCATACCGGTTTTTATCGTACCATTACGGTACTATCGGTTCCGATCACCTTTGAAGAGAGCGTAGGGCTCTATCTCTGTGAAGCTTTTGCGGCCGGTCGTCCGGCAGTAGAGCCGGCTATCGGTTCTTTTAGTGAGATTGTAGAGGGTGCAGGTCTTATTTATAGTCCGAATGATAGCGATTCTTTGGCGGATGCGCTTGAACGAATATTAACTGACGAAGCTCTTCTTGCAAAATGTAAGGAGCAGGCTTTGAAGTTATCAAAAACGAGATACAGCGATTTCGTATTGGCAAATAATTTAATAAACATATATCAGAATTTTATTTAGTAGCTTATGAAGACACGAATGAAACAGCTAGGCTTATTACTTGTAATGGTATTATTATTTATGGAAGTTGCTTCGGCACAAACCGGGCAATATGGTTGGAGAGGCCCCACACGCGATGGTATTTATCCGGAAACCGGCTTGTTGAAAAGCTGGCCTACTGGTGGCCCGCAATTAGTATGGGAAACTATGGATGCCGGAAAAGGCTATTCCAGTCCGGTGATAGTGGGTGATCGTATTTATCTTACAGGAATGAATGAAGATGAAAATGGTGAGATCTTTTCGGCTTATACATTAGATGGAAAGAAGGTTTATTCTGTGGAATATGGTACACCGTGGAAAGATTCTTATCCGGAGACACGTACTACGCCGGCTATTGAAGGCGGTAAGGCGTATGTAATCAGTGGTTCCGGAGAGATTGTTTGCCTGAATATTGCCGATGGTAGTATTGTCTGGAAAGTAGATGGCGGAACACTTTTTGAAAGGGTAACCGGAAACTGGGGCACCTCTGAATGTCCTTTGGTGTTTGATAACAAAGTAATCTATACGCCATCAGGAGATCAGACAACGATGGTGGCTTTGGATGCACAAACGGGTGAAACGGTTTGGAAATCTGAGGCATTGGGCGAAACAGGTGCTTATGTATCACCGATTTTGATTACCTATAAAGGGAAAAGACAGATTGTGGGTTCAACAGGTACAAGTGTTATTGGTGTGAATCCGGAAACCGGAAAAATTGAATGGAAATTCTCTGCTTGGGGAAGACCTGCGACGCCGGGCCGACCACAACCACAAGGTCAGCAAAGACCGGCATCTGCTATCGCTACAAATACGCCGCTGTATAAAGACGGACAGATCTTTTTCTGTCATGGCTATAATGTAGGGGCTTATATGTTGCAATTGAATGATGCTATGACAGAGGCTACATTAGTATGGAAAAATGAGGATCTGGATACGCATCATGGAGGATATGTTTTGGTAGATGGCCTTATCTATGGCTCTAACTGGCTAAATAACAATTCAGGAAACTGGGTGGCTGTAGATTGGAAAACAGGGGAAACGAAGTTTGAAAACTCATGGGATCAGAACGGAAAAGGCTCTATCATCTATGCCGATGGTATGTTGTATGCTTATGACGAACGTCGGGGTACGGTTGGCTTAGTACGTCCGAATGCAGAAAAATTCGATGTGGTCAGCGAATTCCGTATCACGAAAGGGGAGGGTCCGCATTGGGCACACCCTGTAATCAACGATGGTACGCTGTATCTTCGTCACGGAAACGCTTTTATGGCGTATAAAGTTAAGTAATTATATATCTGCTGATGATGCATGATTGGCAGCGGCTTGTCATCTGTTCATCAGCATTTGTGGATTTTTTCATAAGGTTGACATCGTATTTTCATTACTGAGATCTGATCGTTCCACCCGGGTGGAACGGGCGACTCACCCGGGTGAAACGATCGACTCACCTGGGTGGAACGCCCGCCTCACCCGGGTGAGGCGATTGAAACATGCTGAAGAAAGAATGAGAATATGCTGAAGAAAAGAGAATAGAAGTATAGTCGTTCTTTTGGGATAGTAAAGGTTTTGTGTATTAATTAAAAAGATTCTATAAGATGAAAGCACAACGCGTGATGCTGATTAGTGGTTTCCTGGGTTCGGGAAAGACCACTACAATGGTGTCGATGGCTGAATATATGCGGGCGAACGGAAAGGTCTGTGCGCTGATAACGAACGATTTGGGAAGTAATTTGGTGGATACCAACTTTGTGGCTTCTCATCATGTTCCTGTAGTAGAAATTTCAGATGGTTGTTTGTGTCATGATGTGCCGCAAACAGTTGCCTCTTTTAAAATATTGTCAAAGGAAAATCCGGATCTGATTATTTTTGAACCGGTGGGTTGTTGTGTGGACATGGTCAGACAGGTGTATGCGGATTTGCAGAAGAATTATGCCGGTCAGTACGAACTGGTACCTGTAACAGCCGTAGTGGATCCGATCCGTTACCGGGCTATTGTCATGAAGGAGGGCGAAAATACATTGCCGGAGGAATCGGCTTATATGTTTGAACGTCAACTGGCAGAGGCCGAAGTGTTTCTTTTAAATAAAACAGATTTATTAACGGAGAAAGAGATTGAATCAATCCTTAAAAGTCTGAATGAGAATTATCCGAGCGTACCGGTGGTTCCTGTTTGTGCCAAAGATGGAGTAGGCTTTGATAAATGGGCCGAATTGATTCTGAATGGTCAGCAATCCAAACTGAAATCGTTGGAGATGAACTGGGACTTAGTCTATGTAGGTGCCAAGAAGATGGGTTGGTATAATTGCACGAATAAAATTACCGGAATAGCGGGGAAAGCGGTTGATATGAACGGCTTTGTCCGTGACTTGATGGCGCAAATTAAAATAGAACTTGAAAAACAAACGATCGAAGCCGTACATCTTAAAACGATAGCTAAAGCAGGCGATGAATTTGTAAAAGCGGCGCTGACCAGCTTGAATAATGAGGTGTTTGTCTCTCATGTGATGACGGAGAAGGCGACTGAAGCGATGTTGGTTGTGAATATCCGTGCGGTAGCACCACCGGAAACGCTTTCTGCAATTATATCAGAGACATTGAATCTGGTGATGGAGGATCATGCCATACAGTTGGAGGAGGGCGTTTTTCAAAGCTTTACTTCTATGGATGAGGCTCCGGTTCCTACTAAAATGTAGCTATTATAAACACATAATTTTCTAAAAAAAAAGCAGATGAAATCGAAAAAACTATTTGTAATGATCACGGGTTTGCTTATCCTCTCGTGTTCGACAATTATCGCTCAGGACTGGCCACAGTTTCTGGGCCCTGACAGAGATAGTAAATCTTCACAGAAAGGATTATTGAGAAGCTGGCCGGAAGGTGGCCCTGAAGTGTTATGGTCGGTACCGGTCGGTGTTGGCTATGGCGGTCCGGTTATTAAAGCCGGTAAAGCATACTTGTTAGATAGAGATGATGCAACGGGCGATATTATGCGTTGCTTCGATATGAATACGGGTGCGGAACTTTGGAAACTGGCCTTTGACTCTCCGGGAGAGGTGCCTTATCCGGGTTCGCGAAGTGTGCCGATTGTCGATGATAAACATGTGTATGGCAGCGGATTGAATGGCGACTTGTATTGTGTTGACCTGTCCGGTAAGTTAGTTTGGCGCAAGAATGTATGGAAAGATTTTGGCGGAGGCAATGTGCCGATGTGGGCTATTTCGCAGTGTCCGGTGATCTATGGTGATATGCTTATCGTAGCTTCACAGGCTCCGGAGGCGGGTGTTGTGGCTTATAATAAGAATACGGGAGCTGTTGTTTGGAAAACTCCTAACCTTGGGAATGTTAGTTATGCCAGTCCGAAAGTATTAAAAATACATGGGGAAGATCATGTGGTGTATGTAACCTCTTCAACGAATAGCTATACGGATCCGGATGCACCGAAAACCAAAGGTAACGTGGTAGGGCTGGATCCTAAGACCGGAAAAACATTGTGGACGTTCTCCGAATGGGAATGTATTATCTCTATTCCGTGTCCTGTCCTTATTGAAGATAATAAACTGCTGATTGTGGGAGGTTATGACCGTGGCGCCACGATGATACAGGTAAATAAAAATGCGAACGGTTCCTTTGAAACGAAAGAATTGTTTACTAAATTTGCTGACCAGACAAAACCGCCTTTGTATCATGATGGACATTTCTATGGAATGTTTCGTACCAACTCAAAACGCGACGGGATGGTCTGTATGGATACGAACGGAAATATCAAGTGGAAAACGCTGCGGAGTCCCAACTTCGATCGTGGCAGTATGATTTTGGCAGACGGTTTGATTCTTGCCTCCGACGGACTTAACAGTCTGTATCTGATAGAGCCCAGCTCAACAGAATTTAAAGCCATTTCAAAAGTTGATCTCTTTACCGGTGGTACACAGAACTGGGCTCCTTTGGCGTTGGCTGATGGTAAATTGTTGGTGCGCGACCAGAATAAGATGGTCTGCGTAAAGGTTGTCCAATAGTTTCTAATAATAAAACGATAAAATAAAAAAACGATGAGTGCATTAGAGAAGGTAAAAGGAGGAGAGTTTAATTTATCTGCCGGTGAAATAATTGAATTGTTGCAGATAAATACGCATAGTCATGAATTCTATGAACTGTTGTCTGTCTCTAATGCGCTTACTCGTTCTAAATTCGGTAATCGGGGTTATGTGTTTACCCAGATAGGTATTAATGCGGAACCCTGTCCGATTAATTGCAAATTTTGCTCGATGGCCGCAAAGTATTATTCCATGGATTCGCAATGGGAGAAGACGGCTGAAGAGATCTGTTCGCAATTGTCTTTTTTACAACAAAGCTATTTCGACGATTTCTTTTTAATGACTACCGCGGATTATCCGCAGGACAAAATTGTATCTATCGGAAAAGCAGTAAAACCGCTTTTGCGAAAAGATCAGAAATTGGTGGCCAATATTGGTGATTTTGATCTGAAAACGGCCCTTAAACTGAAAGAGGCCGGCTTTACCGGTGCTTATCACATTAACCGGTTGCGTGAAGGCATTGATACCGAAGCTAACCCGAGCGAGCGGGAACAGACGCTTCGGGCGATTAAAGAGGCCGGACTGGAATTATATTACTGTATTGAACCTATTGGCCCGGAACATTCTTATGAAGAGATAACCGTTGAGATCCTTCGGGCAAAAGAACTTGAAATCGGCGTCATGGCTGCTATGCGCAGGACAGCCGTTGAAGGAACACCTCTCTATGAATTCGGACAAATCACCGCATTAGAACTAACCAAAATAGTGGCGGTTACTAATATTGTGGTGAATCCTTCCCGTTCGATGAATGTACATGAGCCTATACAGGTAGCTTTATCGGCAGGAGTGAATCAGCTTTATGCGGAAGTAGGTGCTAATCCGAGAGATACGGATAGCCATACGGAGCAGAGTAGGGGATTTAATCCGGCAGCCGCCTGGAATATGTTGGGCGAATTTGGGTTTGTGAAACCCCAAACAAAATAGCAAAAAGAGTTTCCGCCTTCAAGGCTTGTTTGGCAGTTTTATCTTCTCAGGTAACTTCTGATGCAGTCGCTATGCAGGGTACTTGTATGAATTGAACTAATCGCAAATTGTTTTTCGTGATAAGGGGTATTTTTTTCGTTTTCGTGCCGTAAGGAGTTTTTTGTTGATTGGAATGAAGTATGTTTACGTCAAGATATAAATTTGATCATTATACAACCTAATTGACAATTATCATGAAAATTGACACGAAGTTTTTAAACTTGATTGACAAGATTCAATCCGGCCATAAGGTTACACAAGATGAATGTGCGTTTTTACTCCAGTTTCCGGAAACATCTTTAGAATCTGCTGTTACAAGAGGTGTAGTCGCGCGAGCACTTCGATAATACAGGTTTTGTATTCGGACAGATCGGTTTCGAAGTTGCACCTTGCCCGGGTAAATGCAAGTTTTGCAGTATTTCAGATGAATTTACTCATTTTGAACCCAGCACAATGAGTGACGAAGCTATTATTGCGGCGGCAGATGGTTTTACGGCATCAGGCGATCTTTTTGCCTTGGCATTAATGGCGATGCATAATTATGACTTCGAACGTGTATTGCAGGTAGTTCAAATGGTTCGGGCACAGATTCCACAACAAACACAGATTGTAATTAATATAGGAGACTTTAGTCTGACACAGGCAGAAGAATTGAAGGCTGCCGGTGCAAACGGGGCCTATCATCTGGCACGCCTACGCGAGGGTACCGATACTACGCTTGATCCTGAATGTCGGAAAAGAACCATGAGCTTACAAAAGGCTATCCTTGAGTGGTGGTTTGATTTATCTTTCCCAGTTTGAAGAACAGGAAGCTTTTTGGGGAAGGCGATATATTGAAAAGTCATATCAGGACAGGTATGGATTTGGTCATGATTCCGATTTGGGGATTAAGATAAAGTATCATTTCACCGACTGGTTGAATGCGGATTTCGCGGTAACCAATGGTGAAGGGACTTTAGATCTTAACAATAATAATACATATAAATATGGATTCGGTGTTACCCTAAAGCCGATTGCCGGATTAACCTTGCGGGCTTATGGCGATGTATATAGTGATAGTCCAAACCTGTACCCAACGCTCGGACCGGGGGAGATAGCTTCTTATAAAAATCAGAGTACAATAGCTTTATTTGCAGGCTACAGTAACCGTTTATTTTCATTAGGAGCAGAATATAACAAGCAAATGAACCGGAGTTTTGTTGACGGATGTGATTACTCCGGTTATTCACTTTATGCCGGTGTGCCTATTGCTGAAAAGTTCGGGATATACGGCAGATATGATTATGTGGATACGAAAACTCCGGATGGAATTACTTACGATTGGTCGTCTGTTGCAGATAAAAATGCGTTAGTGGCCGGTTTTGAATATCAACCGATAAGCCGTCTGTCTATCTCTCCGAATTATCGCTATGTGGAGAATTTGACTGGTGATGGTCGTCATGCTGTTAGTGTAAATGTAGGGTTTAGTTGGTAAAAATATATGCTCAATCTAATAAAATTTAAGATATGAATACTAGAGATTTTATGGGTGAACTGTTAGGTACGTTCATCTTGGTACTTTTTGGAACCGGCTCCGTTGCGGTTGCCGTATTGTTTGGCGAATATACAGGTATCCTGCAAATAGGTTTGGCTTGGGGTATTGGTGTTATGCTGGCTATTTATCTGACCCGGTATCTGTCGTGTGCACATCTGAATCCGGCGGTTAGTATCGTGATGGTAATCAGCAAACGTATGAGTGCGAAGAAACTTCCTACTTACCTGGTGGCACAGTTTTTGGGAGCATTTGTTGCAGGATTGACTATCTATGCGCTTTTCTCGCCATCTATTGAATCGTATGAAGCCGCTAACGGTATTGTGCGAGGTACGCCGGAGTCGATGGCTACCGGTAAGATGTTTGGCGAATATTATGCAACATCTTTCAGCAGCGCGGTGGTTTCTATGCCTTTGGCCATAGCAGCCGAGGCGTTTGGTACATTCCTTTTGGTGCTGTTTATCTTTGCGTTAACAGAAGGATGTAACGTTGGTCGCCCATCAGATGCTATCACACCGATATTTATTGGTCTGACAGTGGCTTCGATTATCTTTTTGATTGCGCCGCTTACGCAGGCAGGTTTGAATCCGGCACGCGACTTTGGTCCGCGTCTGGTAGCCTGGATTTTTGGATGGGGTAGCGCAGCATTCCCGGATAGTAGCGGTGGCTTTTTCTGGGTATATATCTTAGGCCCGGTGATTGGTGGTGTAGTGGCAGCATTCTTTTTCCCATACGTTCTTGAGCCACTAATGAAAAGGGCCTCAGAACCATGTGATTGCGACAAATAATAGAATAATAAAACAATATAAAACAGAACGATATGAAATCAACAAGAATTATTTTAGCCGGTGGTTTTTTAGGAGCCGGTAAGACAACTTTACTTTGGAAGGCAGCACAGGAATTGATGAAACAGGGTCTTCGTGTGGGACTGATCACTAACGACCAAGCACCGGAATTGGTAGACAGTGCGATTTTGGAGTTAAACGATTTGAAAGTGTCAGAGGTAAGCGGTAGCTGTTTTTGCTGCAACTTCAACGGTTTTACCGATGCAATTCAGCAAATCCGTACAGATGTGGCGGCCGATGTTATTATTGCAGAACCGGTAGGTAGCTGTACCGACCTTTCTGCTACTATCATCCAACCCCTGAAACACTATTGGAATGCCGAGATCTCCGTATCTCCTCTTTCCGCACTGGCGGATCCTACTCGTCTGACCTCTATTCTTGATGGCGGAAACGGCGGTTTGCATCCCGATGCAGCCTATATTTACCACAAACAATTGGAAGAGAGTGATGTTATTGTGATCAATAAAGCCGATCTGTTAAGTAAAGCTGAACTGGATGCACTCAAACAACGTACGGCAAAGGCATATCCTTCGGCAAAGATATATACCACCAGTGCTCTATCGGGCGAAGGTATTAATGAATGGTTGACTGCCGTAATGGCCAGTAATGAATCAGGAAAACGACTGGTAGATGTCGATTATGATATTTATGCCAACGGAGAGGCAGTTTTGGGTTGGCTGAACGGCACTATTCGTTTGCAGGGCGAGGCAACCGACTGGGATGCCTTTATCCGTCAGTTTATGATCGAACTATCTCGGAAATTTGATGAAAACAATTTTGCTGTGGGCCATGTGAAGGTTATCGCTGAAAATGGCAAACAGTTTATTGTCGGAAATATTACCGGAACGGGTGAAACGTTGTCTTTCCGCGGTTCTGCCGGAACGGGCGAGTATTTGAAGTTGATTGTCAATGCCCGCGTAGAAACAAGTCCGGAGAAATTGGATAGGATGGTTCGTGAGACACTGGATGCTTTCGTAGGTGATAACTATAAAGCCGAGGTGTTGGCTTGGAAATACCTTCAACCAGGTCGCCCGAATCCTACGCATCGGTTTAGTGAGGTGGTCTGAGTAAGGAGGGTTGTAACGCATTGAATATTTTTAAGTAAAGCCCTTATTTATTGCTATTAAGAGAGAACGAAAAATGAAAAATTCGTTCTCTTTTTCGTTTTCATTCCTCTATTTTTCGCTTTGTTCAAAATTCGGAATTAGTTAGGAAAAAAATCCGGAAGTTTGTCTCGTTCTTAATAACAAAAAATGAAATCAACAAAATTTATATTAGTAGGGGGCTTTTTGGGAGCAGGGAAAACAACGTTGCTTTTAAATACGGCAAAAAAGATGATGGAACAGGGTCTGCGTGTGGGCGTTATCACAAACGATCAGGCCACGGAATTGGTGGATACCCGATTGATGGGATTGCATCATGTGCAGGTTGAAGAGTTGATTGGTAGTTGCTTTAGCTGTAGTTTTGAGGCATTACAAAATGCAATCCGAAAAATGCAGTCAGATACTATGCCGGATGTTATCATTGCCGAGCCGGTAGGAAGCAGTACCGACCTTTCCGCGACGGTTCTGCGCCCGCTGAAAAAATATATGGGCGAGACTGTAACGGTTGCTCCCCTTACGGTTTTGGCTGATCCTTCTCGTTTGACGGCTATCCTTAACGGCGGATATGGCGGATTGCATCCCGATGTTGCCTATGTTTACCATACGCAACTGGAAGAGAGTGCTATTATTCTGATCAATAAATCCGATTTATTCAGCGATGAAAAGATGGAAAGACTGAAGCGTCGCACAGCGGAAGCCTATCCGCAGGCAACGGTTTCTATCGTGAGTGCTAAGTTTGATGAAGGGATTGATGGATGGTTGGATGTGCTGACATCCGAACCAACTGCCGACGAGCATTCTGTCGATGTGGATTATGCGCTTTATGCGAATGCGGAGACCGCCATGGGCTGGTTGAACGGCACAATCCTTTTGCAGGGTGTCAAAACGAACTGGGAGGCCTTTACCCGGAATTTTATCACTACTCTTTCTGAAAAGTTTGATGAAGATGATTATGCTGTTGGTCATGTGAAAGTGCTTACCGAAAATGAAGGTCAGTTTGTTGTCGGTAATGTAACAGGAACCAAAGATACGTTATCTCTTCAGGGAAGTATGTCGAATAGCTGTCGTGTAAAAATGATCGTAAATGCAAGGGTGGAGACCACTCCGCGAAGACTCAGTGCATTGGTTCGTGAAACATTGAATGGATTGATGAATGATAAATATAATATGGAGATACAGACGTGGAAGTATCTGCAACCGGGACTTCCGATACCAACATATAGATTTAGTGAAACATTATAAAGAAGTTTTTTTGACATGATGAGAACGATTAGAACGAAAGTTTTCCGCTTACAAAATGGCGTATGGAATCATAATTCAGATTTGAATAAAAGCTGATTTTCTCTCTCCGGAAGGTGTGGTTATGTTTGGTGAAAAGAAGATGAGAGAGAGGATTTGACAGGAAAACTTTATGAGAACCTTAGCTGTTTGCCGGGGCGATGTAGGTGATACATTGCCCCGGTTTTTTTTTGAGGAAGTGAATAGCCGCGAATTGACAAAACGTTAAAATCTCCTTAATACAAAATCACCTCTCTTAAAATTGACAATGTGTCAAATCAGGCCCTCCTGGAATCGCCTATTTGGATCCGGGGACAAGTCTGCTCCGAAAAAACGCCTGTTTTTGAGGGTTAAGGAAAATCAAGATGTCAGCCGAAAAACCAATTTGCTGAAAAATGAAAAGCAAAAGAGAAATCATTGCGATGATTTTTGCAACCTTGTCAAAAAACATAATGTTGCATTCAACAAAACGTCAAATTCATTTTGTTCGGGATTTTTGATGAAAAAACAGAGAAATCCGACGGTTTCGTAGATTTCTGGCTCGATTTTAACATTTTGCGACGATTTTCGGCGAAATCATCACAATGAAATTTCCAAATCATCACAATGATTTTGGAAAAACATTGCAATGTTTTCAAAAAACCATTGTGATGAATTGGCTAAAAAAAGGCGATTTTGCTATCTCGACATAGCAAAAAGGGCAAAAAACGACTCTATTTTGTCAGTTTTTGTAAAAATACGTGTTAGTGGAAATGCCTGTTTTCAGAAAATATGTCAGTAAACAGGTCGATTTGTTAGCAAAATGTATTTAGTAGGATTTCTGTATAATCCTCATAATCTATAGTCGTTTTTTCGTCTTAAAGCCTGTTTTTTTCGTTTTAGTTCTCAATACATTGCAACTGAACTGATATTTAGTAAATTTGTATGTTGAAAGAAGTATGCGTCTATTATTACAGGTTACTTGAGCAATGCGAAGCTAAATGCTTTTAAAACAAGAGAATGAAATTATTTGAGAAATATACATCTGCTAAATTGCTGCTGGTCGGTTCGATCTGCGCAGTTGTTGTGGCCTATCCCAATATAACCGGTCTTCCTTGGGAACTGACCTTTATAGATGAATCGAAACATCTTTCTCATCTGTTATTCTTCGGATTCAGGTATGTATGTTTCACGCTGCTCTTCTGGGGGTTGTTGTATGTGAATCTGAGGAAGATGCCGATGACCGCAGTTACACAACGGTTTTTGCGTACGATTTTGACCGCCATACCAACCTATGCGTTTTATATGCTTATCTCTTATCTTCTTCGCTATAAATCAGAACATACCAGTACTATAACTTGTCAGTTTCTGATTATTGCGTTTGTAAGTGCATTTGCCGGACATCTTTTTATGTTGTATGCCAGACAAAGAAAGAATGAGCAGGAGATTGAACAATTGAAAATTGAAAATCTGCAAAGTCACTGTAATGCACTGATCAATCAGATAAATCCACATTTTTTCTTTAATTCGCTGAATGGAATATCCTCTTTGATTCGTAAGAAGAATGCTGAAAATACATTGGCTTATGTCAATACCTTGTCGGATGTTTTTCGTTATATCCTGCAAAGTGATAAAAAGGGACTGGTGGCATTGGAAGAGGAACTGGAATTTGTGGAATCATTCAGTTATATGATGGAGGTTCGCTATGCCAATAAGCTTGTATTTGATGTGGAGGTGGATAAAGCGAAGCAAAACTTGAAAATACCGGTTCTTTCCTTATTGCCGTTGATTGATAATGTTGTGATGCATAACCAGATTGACAGTGAACATTTGATGATGGTTACTATCCGAATGAATGAAGAGGATGAGTTGGTTGTGTCTAACCCGGTATATCCCAAGCTGACGGCGACAGAAACAAATGAGTCGGGTCTTAATAATCTGGGTAATCGTTTTGCACTGATGGTGAACAAAGATATCAGAGTTGTGAATGATGGTGTTATGTTTCAAGTTTATTTGCCTTTAAAATAGTAAAAATGAGAATATTAATAGTCGAGGACGAAACAGCTGCCTATGAAAATATGGTAGATATGTTGGCGGAGATTGATCCGGCTATCGAGGTACTTGCTAATGCGGAAAGTGTGAGTCAGACAGTGGATTGGCTGAAATCCAATCCTGTGCCGGACTTGATACTTATGGATATACATTTGTCAGACGGTTCTGCCTTTTCCATATTTGATCAGATAGAAATTGAAACGCCGATCATTTTTACAACAGCTTATGATGAATACGCGATTGATGCGTTTAAGGTAAACAGTATCGACTATCTGCTCAAGCCAATCAGCGCGAAGGATTTGAAACGGGCTTTGGATAAGTTCAGCAAACTAAACCGTACGGATGTTATGCAATATTTGTCGCAACTGTCGCAATTAGCTCCTCAGTCTATATCCTATAAAGATAAGCTATTGATACCTGTGCATGATAAACTGTTTCCGATCGAAGTGAAAGATATTGCTTTCTTTTATACTACTGACAAGAATACCAGTGTCTATCTGAAAGATGGAAGTAGTTATCCTTATCCGAAATCGCTGGATCAGATTATAAGCACGTTGAATCCGACAGAGTTTACCCGTGCCAACAAACAGTTTATTATCTCCAGAAGTAGTGTGAGTAATATTACTATTTGGTTTGATAGCCGATTGCTTGTTACGTTAGGTGTGGAAGCACCGGAACGGATTTATATCAGTAAGAATAAGGCTTCGGAGTTTAAGGCCTGGATCGTGAATGAAAATTAAATTGACAAAAGCGATACGCTGACAAAATGGATATGAATTTAATGAAGTCAAGTGAAAAATATACTACTATCAAGTTGTTATTGATTAGTTTAATCAGTACGATTATTATTATCTATCCGAATCTGACCTCTTTTACCTGGACGATAAGCTTTATGGATGATTCGGCAAAAACCTGGTACACTTATTTCTTTATATTCCGTTATTTCTATTTTGCCCTTCTGTTTTGGATTTTGCTGTATATGAATCAAATGAAAATGCAAATGGTCGGTTTCAAGCAGCGGTTGATTCGAACTTTACTGATTGCTGTTCCTGCTTTTGCCGCATATGCTCTTTTTTCATTTACGCGTTGTCATAAATATGATTTTATCAGTATTGTTATCTATCAGTTCTTTGCTGTCGCTGTAATCTGTGTGTTTGCGGGACATCTGTTTATGATCTATCGGAAGCAGCGAATAGATGAACAAGAGATTGAGCAATTGAAAATCGAAAATTTACAAAGCCGTTGTGAAGCCTTGGCAAATCAGATAAATCCGCATTTTTTCTTTAATTCATTAAACGGGATAGCCTCTCTTATCCGTAAGAAAAACGATGAAGACGCACTTAGTTATGTCAACACCTTGTCGGATGTTTTTCACTATATCCTGCAAAGTGAAAAGAAGGGTTTGGTAGCGTTAGAAGAGGAACTGGAATTCTTGGACTCATTCCGCTATATGATGGGGGTGCGTTATGCCAACAAACTGAGTTTTGATATCGAAGTGGACCAGAGCAAAATGAATTTGCAAATACCGGTTCTTTCCTTATTGCCGTTAATTGATAATGTGATTGTTCATAACCGGATTGACAGCGAACATATCATGGTGATAACTATCCGAATGAATGAAAAGGATGAGCTTGTCGTTTCTAATCCGATCTATGAAAAACTAACACCTGCCGATACAAACGGAACAGGTCTTAAAAATCTGGAAAATCGTTTTGCCCTGATGTTGAATAAGGTCGTAAGGATTGAAAATGATGGGAAAACATTCCGGGCTTACTTGCCGTTGAAATAAAAAACACTACTGTACGGCTGGATTTTCAAAAATGAATAAATATGATGGAACAAGAGAGCTCGAGGATATTTGGTTATTCCGATATTTTCTTTATTCACTTTCTTAGTGAGGATACACCCTGTAGTCAGAGTCAAAAATCTGCGTATCATTTCCTGGTATATGTGTATACGGGTGAATTGGTCATTATTGAAAATGGCATAGAAACAATCGTTGGATCGGGCGAATGTGTTTTTATTGGCAGAGACCATCGGCTGTCTTTTATAAAACGTTCGGCTAACGGAGAGTTGTATAAAGGAATCTCTATGGCCTTTACGCGTGATTTCTTACGTAAGTATTATCAACAAATAGATTCGAAATACATTCCTAACGAGGCAAAGCCATTGCAATCATCCATTCTCAGATTGCCGGATTCTCCAGTTATTAAAAGTATTTTTGTCTCGATGGTTCCTTATTTTAATACCAACATAAAACCCATGAAGGAATCGATGGATTTTAAGATGCAGGAAGGAATACTGGCATTACTGTTTATATTAACCCAAAAGTGGTTCTTCGTCAAATTTGGTGCAGGTTATCCTGAGTTGGAAAGCACTACCTTTCGTCTTAGCAGTTCAAATCCAGCCCTGCCATACATCTCTCTTTTCTTGTTTTTTAATCTGTTTACGTGACCCTCTACAACTCCATTACTCCAAGGGTATTTA
>FZPS01000179.1_pt128 | contig 91105 bp, 86 predicted proteins | sample 1817821 | NCBI WGS metagenome assembly FZPS01 (sample SAMEA104158645, study PRJEB21678) | metagenome | place: Germany | collected 2015-04-21
ATTAAAAGGCATACAACGGAGCGGGTATGCTATATAGCTGGTTTTGTATCAAAAGGATAGGGATCCTTTAACTTTAATTATCCTACAACAACTTGACACTATCACTTTCAGCTACTTCCTTGAAATATCCAAAAATCTGTTGTATAATATAGTCGAATCAAAACTGGATACGGGGGCGTTTGGTTTCGACGGGGGTGGCAGAGGTAAGAGCTGCAGGTCGAGCTTTCCGACTCGTAAAACCGGAAGCGTAAATATAAACGCCAATAACGAATACGCATACGCTGCTTAATTAAAAGCGGCGCATCCTACCCGGTGGTTCCCGGCTGCTGGGATCTAGGGTGTCATAATTCCGGGATCTTCCTGCAGTGTTGCTTTGGCACTGTAGGAGAAACTCACAAAGCTGGCCTGCTTTAATCCAGCCCTCAGGAGTAAAGCAGGTGAGATGCAAAATGAGGGATAAACCTGTAGACGCTTTTATCGATGTACCTTCGGACAGGGGTTCGATTCCCCTCGCCTCCACCAAATAAAAATAGCCGACTTTATAGTTATTTTACATAAATAATGGCTTTCAAGGCTGTTGCCTTTGAAAGCCATTACTTTTATATTGCAAAACAGCAATAAAGTGATAAAATTATGTTAGGCACGACTAACAATAGGATGTGAAAACATGGAAAGCAAGCGTTCTGTTTCTCCTTCCTTGGAAGATTATCTTGAGACGATACTGATTATAAGCGAGCAAAACGAAAAGGTGAGGATAACCGACTTAGCCGAAGCTTTGGATGTTGCAAAATCCAGCGTGCATCAAGCTATATCCCGGCTGAAGGAAGCAGATTTAGTTACGCAGGAAAAGTACGGACCCGTAGATTTAACCGATACTGGCAAACAAAAGGCTATAAAAATCAGGGAAAAGCACGAAATCCTGGTGAGCTTTCTTGTGGAAGTTTTAGGTGTTGACCACGATACTGCTCACAGGGATGCATGTTTAATCGAGCATTCAATTAGTGCCGTTACTATAGAAAAGCTTATTCAATTTATGAGAAATTATAAATAACTATGAATAAAGCCGTATTTATATACCACAGCAATCACCATAGGGGGTAGAACACATGAACTGCAGTTTAGAGCCGCTGACAGGAATAAAAGCAGGGATGTCTGCAATGGTTAAAGAGGTCAGAGGTGGGAAAAATGTTCGCAACAGGTTAATGGAAATGGGTATCATTGAGGGGACAACTATTCGAGTAATAGCAAATAGTGGCGGGCCGCTGATAGTGCAGGTAGGCAACAGCAGATTTGCAATGGGACACGGCATGGCACAAAAGATCATCGTAGATAGAGTATATAAGGGTATAGATATTGCTTTGGGCCGAGAAGCGGGGTGCAATGAGAATGAGTCACATTACCATGGCTATAGCCGGTAATCCAAATACGGGCAAAACAAGTCTATTCAACCATCTTACCGGGGCCAGGCAGCATGTTGGCAACTGGCCAGGAGTAACGGTAGAGAAAAAAGAGGGACAAATACGTTACAAGGACAAAATCATAAGGGTAGTTGACCTGCCCGGAACGTACAGCTTAGGTGCATATTCGGAAGATGAAATCATCGCCAGGGAATTCATCCTCAATAACGAATCCGATGTAGTGGTAAACACGGTTGATGCTACTAATTTGAGCAGGAATCTATACCTGACCGTTCAGATGCTGGAAATGGATGCCAACATCTTAATAGCTTTAAACATGATGGATGAAGCCGGCAGGCTCGGCATAGAGATTGATTTAAACCGCTTGTCAACGGCCTTAGGTGCTAGGGTTGTGCCTACTGTTGCCGCAAAGGGCAAGGGAATTAAAGAAATAATTGCGGCCATAATTGAAAATGGGATAAAACCAAGCAAGGGCAAGTTTAGGATAGATTACGGGGAAGATGTGGAAAGGGTAATTGACAACATAGTGAATATGATACAAGATGACAAGAAACTTTCCAAATATCCCCCGCGATGGCTGGCCATTAAACTGCTGGAAGAAGACGAAAAACTAGTTAGGCAAATCAAAGCCACGTTAAAAGGAAAAGAAATATTAAGCTATGTGCAATCATGCCGGCAGGCTTTGGAAAATAAAATAGGCGAAAATTTAGACTCATATATTATTGCCAAAAGGTATGAATTCATACATGATGTAATTTCCCAAAGCGTTCAAAGGCCACAAACCGGCAATGATTTGCTCACAGATAAAATAGATAGGATCGTGACACATAACATCCTCGGAATCCCTATTTTTGCGGCAATAATGTGGCTTGTTTTTACTTTTACTTTTATCTTCAGCGAACCCCTGGTGGAAATAGTGGAAACGGGCTTTTCCACCCTGAGTGAATTGCTGTTGGCTGCTTTGACCGGCATAGGTGCTTCAGAAATATTTATATCCTTTGTGGTTGACGGAATAGTGAGCGGTCTGGGCTCGGTCTTGAGCATAGTACCCGTGTTATTCCTGCTTTTCATAGCCATCGCAATGCTGGAAGATAGCGGATACATGGCGAGAATAGCCTATGTTATGGATAAGCCGATGAGAATGATGGGCCTTAGCGGGAAGGCTTTTGTGCCCTTTCTCCTTGGATTCGGCTGCAATGTCCCGGCCGTCATGGCCACCAGGACAATTGAAAACAAGCGGGACAGGTTAATTACCATTTTGGCAAACCCATTTATCTCCTGCAGCGCCCGCCTTCCGGTATATGTACTATTTACCAGCGTGTTTTTCCCAAAGAGGCAGGCTCTTGTACTGGGATCATTATATTTGCTTGGGGTATTCATGGCTATAATAAGTGTGAAGCTTTTTGGCAAAATTGTTCCGGAACAGGATGATTCATCCTTTATAATAGAACTGCCTCCCTACAGATTGCCCACTTTAAAAGGTGTATTCCTTCACATGTGGGAAAACGTTAGAGGTTTTTTAAACAAAGTCAGCAACATCATTTTGGCAGCTGTGGTAATCATATGGCTACTTTCCAGCTTGCCCTTCGGTGTAGAGTATGCCAGCGATGAGAGCATGATAGGGAGAATGAGTTCACTGATTGCGCCAATTTTAAAACCGGCAGGCTTTGGGACCTGGCAGGCGGCCATAGCCCTGATATTTGGCGTGCTTGCAAAGGAAATAGTCATAAGCACCTTGGGAGTAGTGTACAAGGCGGGCAGCTTTGGCCTTGCTGCGGTATTGAGCGAGCATTTCACCCCCCTGTCTGCCTATTCCTTTATGGTGATGACCCTCCTTTACGCTCCCTGTATTGCTACAATAGGGTCGATAAGAAGTGAAACGAAATCTTTAAAGTGGACTGCAGTTTCTGTAATTTACGGATTAATTATTGCATGGACGATGTCGGTGCTCATATACCAAATCGGCCTTATGCTAGGTTTTAGTTAAAGGAGAATAATAATCATGCATGTAATTGAAATTGTCATAATATCGGCTGTCACTCTTGCGGCAATTTATAAAATATATAAAAGTGCAAAAGGACAATATAAGGATTGTGACTGCAGTATGTGCAATAAAAGCTGTAAAATGAGAAAACACTTCCCGGACTGAGGGAAGTGTTTTTGCCATTAAATAAAGCGTATATATTTAGGTAGGCCATTTTCATACGGTATATCTACCTGACCCTGGATAAGAGGGAGCATGTATTCGATGGCATCTTGCGTTACCCATCTGTTTTGCTGGTCTATCCATTCTATGGGGATGGACTTGGTGTAATTGGCCACCTTTGCAAGGGGAACTGTGCCTGCTTCAAAACCAGTGTCGGTCTTTTCGATGGAAATCATGACATCACTTGTACCGTTCAGAATTTTCTCGACACCCACTTTTCCAACCATGGTTGCCACCTGATTGTCCACTAGAGATGCTATATGGGCTGCAGACCTTTGGATAATGGAAAACTCTATTACTTTGACCCGTTTTGTGATATTTTCCCTCACGAGATGTTCGAGATAGCGGCTAACCCCTCCCATTTGCATGTTGCCGAAGGCATCGCATTTCCCATCCCGGAGATAGGGATAATTGCCGCTTTTATCTTTAATTCCCTCAGAAGTGGTGATAAATACCTTGCCCTTCTTGCGAAAAACTCTTTCCACATCACTCAAAAAAACATCCTCCTCAAAGGGCACTTCGGGCAAATATATCAGATGGGGTGCATCAACTACCTCGTCCCTGGCCAGTGCACTGGCGGCAGTTAAAAAACCGCTGTCTCTTCCCATAACTTCAACAATAGTAACCGCTTCTTTGTCATAGACATCTGCATCCAATGCCATTTCCCGAACGCTTGTAGCCACAAACTTAGCTGCACTGCCGTATCCCGGGCAACAGTAGGTGTTTGTAAGGTCATTGTCGATGGTCTTGGGTAAACCTATGACTTTAATGTCTCTGCCGGTATTTATGACATATTCGGAAAGCCTATGGGCGGTATCCATAGAGTCATTGCCGCCGATGTACAGGAAATAGCCTATCCGATATTTTTCAAAAATTTCGCATATCTTCTCGAAATCTCCATCCTTTAGCTTGTACCTGCAGGAACCAAAGGCTGCTGATGGAGAATATCTCAAAATATTTAAATCCCGGTCGCTTATTTCAGTTGCGTCAATCAAATTATCCTTTAGTATTCCCTCAATACCGTATTTAGAAGCAAATACTTTAAGACCGTGTTTTTTTGCTTCGGTAATAATACCGTAGCAAGTAGCGTTGATAACCGAAGTAGGACCTCCCGATTGGGCGAAAACCAAGTTCTTTTTCACGAAACTCCACTCCCATTCCACAAATGATATATTAAGCAATAGACAGCACTTCACCCTAAATGGTGATTTTAGCTTTTTTAATTATAGCATGGGAGTTATTCTTAAACAAGGCGAGGAGCAGTATCGTTTTTGTCTGCTCGGTTTAGCCTGCTGTACATGAAAAGTCTGCCGACCTTATTTGTCGGCAGACTATGTTCTTAAAGATAGGCTATATGCGGCTTATTCTATATCGATAATTCGTCCCCTGGGTTTTGAAGGTTCAAGCTTAGGCAGGACGACCTTTAGCACACCGTTGTTAAAGCTTGCCTTGATTTCGTCGCTTCTAACATTGCTTGGTATGGGGATGGAACGGGAGAAGTTTCCACGCCGACGTTCACGATGGATGAAACTATCTCCTTTCTCCTCCTTAACTTCATCGTATTTTGCAGATATCGTCAACATATCGTCTTCGTATCTTATTTCGATGTTTTCCTTGTTATATCCTGGGAGGTCAGCTTCGACTATATATTCATTTTCAGTTTCGCGCAGGTCTGCCCTAACGGGATTGAGGTTGAACACATCAAATACATCGTCGCTGCCAAAGACATCGAAAACGCTCGGTAAAAATCCTCTCCGTCTCCAAGGTATCAAATCCCTGCCACGCATAAAACTACCTCCTTTTACAAATATTACTATTTGTAATCATATTATAGCACAAAGGTCAGGGAAGGTCAAGAAAATTTTACTTTTAAATTTTTCCAAAAAAGGTTTTTGTCAAAGCTGTATAGAATATATTCATTAAATAGTCTTTACGGTTTTTCGTATTACAATTCACTTGCGAGGTTGGCATGGAAATCGGGGTAGATATTATTGAAATCAGCCGCATTAGGAGGGCCTGCGCTAGGGAAGAATTTCTGAACCGATTTTTTACCGCGAGGGAACTTGAGGGCATTAAAGGCAAAAGTAGTTTCTATGCGCATTTGGCCGGAAAGTTTGCTGCCAAAGAAGCGGTAGTAAAGGCCATGGGCACCGGTTTTCGAAACATGAAGTGGAAGGATATAGAAATATTAAACCAGGCCTCGGGAAAACCGGTGGTAATTTTGTCGGGAAAGGCCAAAGAAATCTTTGAAGACAAAAACCTAAGCGGCATCCAGGTAAGCATTTCACACTGCAGGGAGTATGCCATAGCTTTTGCTGTAGCTCTTGGAGGTGCAGGATATGAAGGTAGTTAGCCCTTCAACCATGAGGCTGATGGATAAGACGGCCATTGAGGAATATAAAATTCCCGGGGTCGTCTTAATGGAAAATGCAGGTACAAAGCTTGCTCAGGCAGTGCAAAATATGTGGAATTACAGGGAATGTAAGGCATCCAGGAAAATTGCAGTTTTTTGCGGCAAAGGCAACAATGGCGGGGATGGATTTGTAGCAGCCCGGCATCTAGTCAACAGTGGCTTTGAAACGATGGTATTTATAATAGCCGATCCCGATTGCATTACGGGTGATGCAGCTATAAATCTTGAAATAATAAAAAATATGGACGTGCCAATAAATATAATACAAGACGCATCCCATTTGGATGAAGTCATGCCCTTGCTTAAGGAATCCTCCCTTGTGGTGGATGCCATTTTCGGTACGGGATTAAAGGGTGATGTGAGAGGTATTGCAAGAGAGGTCATCCAAATAATAAACGGACTAGATGTACCCGTCGTATCTGCGGATATACCCTCGGGCATATGCGGCAGCACGGGCAAGGTGCTGGGGGTTGCCGTAAAAGCAACCAAAACGGTGACTTTTGCTCTTCCAAAGATAGGTTTATTGCTATATCCCGGGGCAGAATATGCGGGAGAATTAATAACTGCTGATATTGGTATGCCGACAAAACTAATAGAGTCAGTGGAGGCTGAGGCAGAGTTACTGGATGCAAGTGTGGTAAATAGGTACTTTAAGCCCTTTCCCCCGGATGCCCATAAGGGCAATTTCGGTAGGGTCTTTATTATTGCTGGTTCCGTTGGCATGACGGGGGCTGCGGCCCTGTCAGCAACTGCAGCGGTGAGAAGCGGTGCCGGCCTTGTAACAATAGGCATTCCCGAAAGCCTAAATGACATCCTGGAAGTTAAAGTGACGGAAGCTATGACCCTGCCCCTTCCCGAAACACCTGATCGCAGCATTAGCCTTGCTGCCCTCCATAAAGCTTTAAGTTTTGCAAGGATGTGCGATGTCGCAGTTTTAGGTCCGGGCATTTCCACTAATGATGAGACAAGGGAGTTTGTAAAAAGATTTATTGCAAACTGTACTGTACCTTTGCTATTGGATGCGGATGGGCTTAACACCATTGCAGAAAACCCGGATATTTTAAAAGATGCCAAGGCCCCAATTGTCATAACTCCCCACCCCGGAGAGATGGCAAGGCTTCTATCGATATCTGTTTCGGAAGTCCAGGCTGATAGGATAAGGTCGGTAAAAACTGCTGCCGAAAAGTTTGCTTGCACTGCAGTTTTAAAGGGTGCAAGGACTTTAATTGCTAGTTCGGAAGGAAGGCTTATGATCAATCCAACGGGCAATGCGGGCATGGCAACTGGCGGCAGCGGTGATGTGCTATCTGGCATGATTGGAGCCTTTTTGGCTCGAGGAATGAAAGCTTGTGAAGCTGCAGCAGCAGGTGTATACCTGCACGGCTTAGCAGGCGATTTAGCAGCAATGGAAAAGGGTCAAACTTGTCTTGCTGCTGCGGATATAATTGACTTTCTGCCTAAAGCGCTTAAAATGATGAAGGTGCATAGCGATGCTAAGGGACCTTGCCAATATTCGTCCTACTTGGGTTGAGATTAATTTAGACAATTTGAGGCACAACTTAATGGAAATTAGAAGGATAATTTCTCCAGCTACCAAGATATGTGCCGTAGTGAAAGCCGATGGGTACGGACACGGAGCTGTGGAAGTTGCAAGGGAAGCATTAGCATCCGGAGCTTCTTACCTTGCCGTTGCTTTTTTGGATGAGGCCATGGAGCTGAGAGAAAATGGCATCACGGCTCCCATCCTTATTTTGGGTTTTACACCGGAAAAGCAATTTGATAAAATAGTAGAGTACAATATCAGCCAGACCGTATACAGTATTGAGTCGGCGGCGACACTTTCTGAATATGCTATAAAGCGAAGTAAAAAAGCTAAGGTTCATATAAAAATAGATACCGGCATGAGCCGTATTGGCTTTTGCCCAGAAAGCTGTACAACCGATGATTTAACACAGCTTTTTTCCTTAGAAGGCCTTGAAATAGAGGGCATCTTTACCCATTTTGCACGGGCTGATGAAAGGGATAAAAGCTTTACAAATCAGCAATATGAATCGTTCACGAAGACGGTTAAAGCCATTGAGCAAGAGGGTTTTAGGATACCCATAAGGCATGCGGCAAATAGCGCGGCGATCCTGCAGTATCCCGAAACACATCTGGATATGGTGCGACCGGGTATTATTCTCTACGGATTAGCTCCATCAGATGAAGTGCCGATGAGTATAATTCATTTAAAACCCGTTATGAGTTTTAAAACTAGGGTTTCTCATGTGAAAATTTTACCAAAAGGAAGGGCTATAAGTTACGGAGGAACTTATATTACACAAAGACGAAGCGTCATTGCCACATTGCCCGTTGGTTATGCTGACGGTTTTTCAAGACTTTTGTCATCTAAGACACAAGTTTTAATAAAAGGTCAGAGGGCTCCCGTAGTAGGACGCATTTGCATGGATCAGTGCATGGTTGACGTAACAGACGTACAGGGATCGGTGTCCATCGGAGATGAAGTTGTCCTCATGGGAGATGAGGGTGGTGATAAAATAACTGCTGAAGAAATAGCCAGACTTATGGGCACCATCAATTACGAACTTGTATGTGGTATATCTAAAAGGGTGCCGAGAGTATATATAAGTGGTGGGAAAATCCAAAAGGTCGGAAAGCCATTGGTAAAATAGGTATATTTTTCATGTTGATTTGACATAATTATATTGACCTATGGATAATTCGTGTTGTGCTTTGTTTTAATAAAGCTAGGGGGTGCCGGTGTGGCTGAGTTAAAGCGTATTGTTGTAAGCTTGCCTGACAATCTGTTAGAAAAAGTGGATTATTTTGTTGCTCTTGAAAACAAGAACCGCAGCGAACTTATTCGGGATGCGATGAAATTATATATTAGAGAAATGGAAAAGATAAGGATTAGGGAACAATTAAAAATCGGATACATCAAAATGGCTGAGCTAAATATCAAATTTGCAGAAATGGGGTTTTGTGAAGATTGTAAAGACTTTTTATCATACGAATCAAGACTTTCGGAGAGTGAATAATGTGCTGGTTAGGCGTGGTGATATATTTTATGCGGACCTAAACCCGGTCGTCGGTTCTGAACAAGGTGGAATCAGGCCAGTCTTGGTGGTGCAAAATGATATAGGGAATAAATACAGCCCCACAGTTATTATTGCAGCCATTACCTCTCAAATTGATAAGGCCAAACTGCCTACCCATGTAGAACTGAAAAGTGCTGATTATGGTCTTGAAAAGGATTCGGTAATTTTAATGGAGCAGCTTAGAACCATAGATAAGCGAAGATTAAAGGAAAAGATAACAATTCTAGATCAGGACATAATGGGAAAAATTGATGAAGCCCTAAAAATCAGTTTAGGTCTCAGTGATTATTAGGGAATTACAGTTTTTTAAGATAAGGCTTCTCCAGCTCGAGGGAGGCCTATTTATTTTGTCTTACTAGATAACTTTTAGCAAAAAGAAGGATTATTTGATATTTTTTAGAATATATTACATGGTGCATAAAAAATTTTGGAGGATAATGATGAAAGTAAAAGCGCGATTCTTTTCAGAACTCATGACCGCTTTATCTCTAATGATGGACTTAGATGAAAACAGGAAGCTCTATCATGCATGGCGCGTGGCGATAGTAGCCGAGAAGATGTCCCGGCAAATATTGCCCGAGTACAGAACCCAGATATTTTATGCAGGTTTGCTCCACGACATAGGCGCGATTTCCTTGCAAGACCACGTCATACACTATACTGACATAAAGGAACACTTTAAAAATCCCATACTTTTCAACCACTGCAGGAAAGGTGCTCAAATTGCCATGGAAATTGGTCCCCTGGCTATTGCGGCTGATATGATAATGGATCATCACGAGCATTGGGACGGTGGTGGTTATCCCAGAGGTTTAAAGGGCAATAACATAAATTTAGGCGGTCAAATCCTGAGAATTGCCGATACTTTTGACATATTGGCACGGGTCAGACCGCCCCTTGATTTAAATGGAGTAAAAACCATACTGACCAGCAGAAGGGGTTCCGAGTTTTCAGACTTGATGTATGAATTAATGATATCAACCTTAGAAAGCGGCAATTTTTTCGAAGAGATAATGGATGATAAAAGAGTATCGGAAATGCTTCCTGAAATCATCAGTTCCTTACCTCCTGTCGATTTTTCTTCCTGTAACAGTGAATTGAGGAATGTGGCTAAAATCATTGCTCAGGTCATTGACGCAAAGCACAGTTATACGGCAGGCCACTCTGAACGGGTAGCGAGCTATACTTTTAAGCTGGCCACGGCCTTGGGATTGCACGAAGATGAAGCCGAAAAGTACGAGATAGCCGCTTTTTTACACGATGCAGGAAAAGTGGCTATTCCCAGAAGCATATTAGACAAACCTGCTGCGCTCACAATTGAGGAATATAAACTAATGAAAAAGCATCCCGTGTATACCATGGAGATTATGAGCATGGTCAGCGAGTTAAAGGACCTTGTGCGAATAGCAGGAGGTCACCATGAGAGATATGACGGCAGAGGTTATCCTGATGGCTCGGCGAGAGATAATATACCGCTTGGAGCTCGCATAATGGCTGTGGCCGATGCCTTTGACGCGATGACTTCCTTTAGACCGTATCAAAAAACCAAGAGCAAGAACGAGGCAAAAATCGTCTTGGTCCAAAATGCCGGGGCCCAATTTGACCCGGAAATAGCTAAGCTGGCAATAAGTGTGCTTTGATAAGGTGGGAAGCATCATGGGGCCATTGATAGGGATTACCATGGCCTTCGACCATGGAACCAATACGGCTAAATTGAGCGCCAAATACATAAGTGCCGTTGAGGAGGCCGGTGGAGTACCCCTGGCCATACCGCCCCTCGAAGATAAAAAGCTTTTAAATGTAATAATTCAACAACTAGATGGGATCATATTAACGGGAGGGCCGGATATTGATCCCTCTTATTATAACCAGCTACCCCATCGATACCTTGGTAGGGTCTGCCCTCGAAGGGATGCCAGTGAAATATACCTTGCTGCTGAATTCATGAAACTATCAAAACCTATTTTGGGAATCTGCCGGGGCCTGCAGGTGATGAATGTGGCCATGGGCGGAACACTTTGCCAGGATATTCCCTCTATTATTGATAATCCCATAAAGCACATGCAGGATGCGCCACGATCTCACAAAAGTCATGAGATTGAAATCGTGGAGCAGGATTCATTGACATATAAAATCATTGGCAATTCTCGCCTAATGGTTAACAGCTTTCACCATCAGGCCGTGGGAAAGCCCGCCCCCGATTTGAAAGTCACTGCCAGAGCGCCCGATGGGGTTATTGAGGCAATGGAGTCAAAAGGAAGAGGCTTTTGTATCGGCGTGCAGTGGCATCCGGAAGAACTGACAGATGATAGGGCACATATGAGATTGTTTGAATACCTGGTGTATGCTGCAAAAGATGTTGAGATTGGGAGGGCATGATATGTTAGCCATAACAAATGGTAAAATTTATACTATGACCGGCGAAGTCTTTGATGGAGGAACTTTGCTGATAAAGGACGGCAAAATAGAGGAAGTTGGCCAGGAAGTCGCCATCCCGGAAAACGCTAAGGTAATTGATGCGAAGGGCAAATACGTTTTTCCCGGCTTTATCGATGCCCACAGCCATATCGGGATATTCGAAGAAGCGGTGGGGGAGATAGGAGAGGAAGGGAACGAGTGGACGGATCCCGTAACCCCTCAGCTTCGGGCAATAGATGCCATAAACCCTGCCGACCAAGCTTTTGAAGATGCGGTGATGGGAGGAATCACATGCGTTTTTACCGGGCCCGGCAGTGCAAATGTCATCGGCGGCCAATCGGTCATTATGAAAACTCACGGTAAAATAATAGACAGTATGGTGGTCAAAGCACCTGCAGGCCTTAAGGTTGCTTTTGGCGAAAATCCCAAAAGAGTTTACGGGGAACAAAAGAAAATGCCTGCAACCCGAATGGCAACGGCAGCCCTTTTAAGGGAAGCCCTGACAAATGCTCAAAACTACAAGGCAAAACGGGAAAAGAATCATGACAAGCCCGATGAAGTATTTGAAAAGGACCTTAAAATGGAAATCCTGTGTGAGGTGCTGGATAAAAAGCTGCCCTTAAGGGCTCATGCCCACAGGGCGGATGATATCATGACCGCCGTAAGGATTGCCAGGGAGTTTGACCTGGACATAGTCCTTGAGCACTGCACCGAAGGCCACCTGATTGCCGATGAACTGGCTAAACTGGATGTGCCCGCAATTGTAGGCCCATCCCTTTCGAATCGGTCCAAGGTGGAATTGAAAAATTTGAGCTTTAAAACGCCCGGGGTTCTCGCCGAAAAAGGGGTAAAAGTGGCGATAATGACCGACCATCCCGTCATACCTATACAGTACCTGCCCGTTTGTGCAGCCCTGGCCGTCCGCGAAGGGATGAAGGAAGAAGATGCCTTAGCTGCTATTAGCATAAGAGCGGCGGAAATACTGGGCATAGCCGACCGAGTGGGGAGCCTGGATGCGGGCAAGGACGCCGATGTGGTCATATGGAACGGATATCCCCTTGATATAATGTCAAAACCTTGCCTTGTGATCATAGACGGCAAAATAGCATATGAGAACTAAACTTCGTAAAACTTTAGCGGCACATTACAAGGTAGTGTGTCGCTTTTTGTCCTGCTTTATATTTACTCGGTTACTATTTGTGATATAATAAATACTAATGATTTTGAAAAATAGGATGAGCATTATGGAACTAGTATTTGAAACGCAAAATATAGAGCAAACGGAAAAACTGGGAAAATCTTTGGGCAAATGCCTTTCAAAAGGAGACTTCGTAGCTTTAACCGGGGATTTGGGTGCTGGTAAGACTGCCTTTACGAAGGGCGTAGCAAAGGGGCTTGGCATAAAGGACGATGTTACCAGCCCAACTTTTACCATAATAAATGAATACCCGGGGCCAGTTCCCCTAGCCCATATGGATGTATACAGGCTAAAGAGTCTACAGGAACTTGAGAATATAGGTTTTGACGATTACTTGGATGGGTACGTTGTCGTCATGGAGTGGGCTGATAAAGTGAAGGAACTGCTGCCTGAAGATGTACTCTGGATAGATTTTAAGGTGTTGGATAACTCTCACCGGCAAATACGATTTGTTTCGAGCAGTCCCTATTACGACGATAAGATTCGGGAGTTGAGCATATGACGAATATATTGGCCATTGACTCATCATCCATTGTCACAACTGTTGCCGTACTCAATGAAGAAAAGCTTTTGGCTGAATATATAGAGAACGATAAACAAAACCATTCGGAAAAAATGATGCTTGTCATTCAGAAAGTATTGGAAGACTTGGGGATGACGGCAGATGATTTAGATGTGATAGCAGTTGCCAAGGGACCCGGCTCTTTTACCGGAATTCGAATAGGGATGGCTTGCGCTCAGGGCGTAGCCCATGCCTTGAATAAACCCATGGTAGGTGTCAACACCCTCGATGGTCTAGCATATAATCTTATGCACAGCAGGGATTTAATTTGCCCGGTGATAAATGCCCAGCGGCAGGAACTATACACTTCCCTGTACTGTTTCAAAGATGATAAACTCGAGCGGCTTTGGGATTACAGGTTGATTAAAGCAGACAAACTGGCCCAGGAGCTTTTCGACCTGAATCAAAAGCTAATAGTTTTGGGCGATGGCATGCCCATACTGCAGCAGGCCTTAGAAAAAAACCAGCTTTCACACGGAAATATTGTCTTTGCCCATCCAGTTTTTTCCATGCCCAGGGCTTCCTCAATAGCAGCAGCGGCACTGCAGGAATACAGTCAGGGCAAAGCCCAGGACTGCTTTAATATAAAACCCTTTTATATTCGCAAATCAAATGCCGAGGAGAAGTGGGAGGGGCGTCATGGAGCAAAGAGCTGACCATGCATTTACCATCGAGATGATGGATATAAAGGACCTGGATGAGGTAATTGAAGTTGAGCGCCAATGTTTTACTACTCCCTGGTCCCGCTATTCTTTCATCTGCGAGCTTAAAGACAACCAATTTTCTCACTACATCGTTGCCAAACATATGGATAAAATCGTTGGCTATGCCGGCATGTGGGTAATTATTGACGAAGCTCATGTGACAAATGTAGGCGTACTTCCGGAGTACCGGGGAGAAGGTGTGGGAGAATTTCTCATGCGCTCGCTTATTGCTGCGGCTAAAGAGCGGGGGGCGAATATGATGACCTTAGAAGTAAGAAAGAGCAATTATGTAGCGCAAAACCTGTATTCCAAACTCGGCTTTGAACCGATAGGCATTCGCAGGGGCTATTACATGGACGACAGAGAAGATGCCGTAATCATGTTAAAGGAACCCCTGTAAACGGTGCCTGGTACAAACTTATTAACTTATTAGATATTCTTAAAGGCTAATTTTTTATGTCTAAAGCTTTAATAGGTATACCGCCAACGAAGGCATTTTCCGGCACATCCTTGTTGACCAGGGAACAGGCGGATACGGTTGTGCCGTCTCCGATTACAACTCCCGGCAGAACCGTAACATTTGCACCGATCGTCACATTCCTTCCTATTACAACCTTTCCCGTACCCCACTCCTTTACCATGTACTCATGGGCCAATATCGTGGAGTTATAGCCTATTATGGAATTGTCCCCTATTTCAATCAGTTCGGGAAAAAATATGTCGAACATTGCCATTAGACCTACGGATACATTTTTGCCCACTTTCATCCCTATTAGCCTGTACAGGAAATTCTTGAGCGGCAAGTGGGGTATGAAGCGGGCAAAATATATCACTATAAAATTGATTACCACCTTAAAGGGGTTGACGGTTTTGTACCAATACCAAAGGGAATTAACCTCTTTGACCTGATGCCTTTGTACCCTGCGCATTTTCCCCTCCAAATAAATTATATTTACTCCCGTGCTCAAAAAGGCTTCAAAGTTGCATAGGGGGTAAGCGTCATATCAGACCTGTCTCCCATGAGATAGCGGTAATAGCCTGTACATGCAATCATGGCTGCATTGTCGGTGCAGAGTATCATGGGCGGAAATTTGACATCAAATTCAGAAGCTGCCCGCTCTGTCAACTCCTGGCGAAGACGGCTGTTTGCCGCTACGCCCCCTGCTACGGCAATCGTCTTTACTTTTTTCACCTTTGCAGCTTTTAGAGTATTTTCAACCAGGGCATCCACCACTGCTTTTTGAAAACTGGCCGCCACATCCTCAATTATTATTGACAAGCCTTTTTGCCTTTGATGGTTTAAGTAATTCAAAACTGCCGTTTTGATGCCGCTAAAGCTAAAATTGAGTTCTCCGTTTTTTAATTGAGCTATCGGAAAAGATATGGCCGTTTCGTTTCCTTCCTTTGCGGCTTTATCAATAAGGGGCCCTCCCGGATATCCAAGGCCCAAAGCCCGGGCCACCTTGTCAAAGGCTTCCCCGGCAGCATCATCAACGGTTCTCCCCATGACTTCGTAATCGCCATAGTCTTTAACATATACCAGGTGCGAATGCCCACCCGACACCACCAGACACAGAAATGGCGGGGTAAAGTCATTTTCCAGGAAATTAGCAAAAATGTGCCCTTCAATGTGGTTGACACCTATCAAGGGCTTGTTTAAAGCATATGCCAGGCCTTTGGCGTAGGATACTCCTACCAGCAAGGCTCCTATCAAGCCCGGGCCCTGGGTTACTGCCACCAAATCAACGTCATCAAAGCCAATTGAAGCTTCTTCAAGGGCCATTTGCGTCACATGGGATATTGCTTCAAGATGCTGGCGCGAGGCGATTTCGGGCACCACACCTCCGTACTTTGCGTGCTGTTTTATCTGAGAAAAAATAGTATTTGACAGTATCTTTCTGCCGTCCTTTACTACTGATACTGATGTCTCATCACATGAGGTTTCTATGCCGAGAGTGATAAAGTTTTCTTTGAAGGCCATTATTACAATTCCTCCTGCTCATCTAACATTTCATAGAGATCCTCTAAGTCGGTAAGGATCTGATTGTACCTGATGTTTACTTCCTGTGCCTTTTCGGGGTTACTGTAAACCTCGGGCTCGCACAGCATGTATTCCAGCTTTTCCAGCTCTTCTTCTTTCTTTAAAATATTCTCCTCCAGCTGCTTCAATCGCTTTTGGAACTGCCGCTTCCTTTCCCGTTCTTTTCTTTCCTGGAGCTTGGCTTTCTTAAGCTGCGTCTTATTTTCCCTTTTTTCCGGTGTTATTTCCTTATTCAGTTCACTTTTTTTCTCAAGGTAGTACTCGAAATTTCCATTGTAATCCGCTATGCCGCCCTTATCGAACTCCCAAATCCGGGTAGCGATTTTTGACAAGAAATATCGGTCGTGGGAGACGGCGATAATGGTTCCCTTAAAAGACTGTAATGCCTCTTCCAAGTTTTCCTTGGACAATATATCCAAATGGTTCGTAGGTTCGTCTAAAAGGAGGAGATTTGCACCCTGCAAAATGGCTTTGGCCAAGGCAACTCTGCTTTTTTCGCCGCCGCTCAAGACCTTTATTTGCTTTTCTACCTCATCACCGGTGAAGAGAAGTCTTCCCAGAAAAGTCCTGATCTCCGTCAAAGTGAGCCCCGGTGCGGAATTATATACCTCTTCAAGGATTGTGGCATCGGGGGAAAGGTCTTGCTGTTCCTGGTCAAAATACACCGGGCAAACATTGTGGCCAAAACGTATGCTGCCTTCCTGGGGTTCCAGCTCTCCTGCCAAGAGCTTTAAAAGCGTTGATTTGCCTATGCCGTTTGGGCCGATTATGCCTATCCTTTCACCTCGGTACACTTTTATATTTAACGAGTCAAGGATGTTCTTTCTTCCATAGGAAAAGCTCAAATCCTCAATATGAAGCACTTCTTTGCCGCTGCTTTCGTGCACATTGAATCTCATATTGATGTCGGCCCTGCTATGCTTTATCACGGATTTGGGAAGAAGCTCTTCAAGCCTTTTTCGACGGCTTTCTGCCTGCGAGTATTTTCTGTGAGAGATGAAGGTCTCAATGTTCTTTTGAAGCCTTTCTATTTCCTTTTGCCTGTTTTCTTCGTGTTTTTTTAACACCTTCATCATAGCATGTTTTTTATTTATAAAGTAGGAATAATTGCCGTCGTAAACTGTAATACTTCCGTTTTCCAAATCAAAAATTTTATTTACCACCTTATCCAGGAAATAACGGTCATGAGATACAATCAAGACAGCCTTGTTGTAATCCTTCAAAAAAGCTTCCAGCCATTGAATCGATTCTAAATCCAGATAGTTGGTAGGCTCGTCTAAAAGCAATAGGTCGGGTGACTGTAGGAGTACCCTACCCAAGGCAAGACGGGTTTTTTGACCACCGCTTAATGTCGAGATAGGAACATTCTCATCATCAAAGCCTAGGCCGCGGATAACACCACGTATGCGACTTTCTACCTCAAAACCGCCCATTGACTTAAATTCTTCAAAGAGAGCAGAATACTGGTGCATTAAGTTTTCTAGTTGCTTTTCATCTTGATAAACATCCGGAGAGGACATCAATTTTTCAAGCTTTCTAAGATTGCTCTCCTGGATTTGAAGCTCTTTAAAAATTGATGAAAGGGCCTGATTAATAGTTTTATGGCTTTCAAACTTTGCATCTTGAGATAAATACCCGATTTTTAAATTCTTTTCCATATAAATATTTCCGCTGTCATAAGGTATCTTACCTGCCAGTATCTTGAGCAAAGTGGATTTCCCTGAACCATTAATACCTATCAAACCTATTTTATCCTTTTCTTCGATTAAAAAATTGACATTTTCAAGAATGGTGTCAATGCCAAAACTTTTACTCAAGCCGGATACGTTTAATATTGCCATCCTATATCACCATGAATTCTATAGACATAATCTCAAGTCAAATATATGTTAACATAAGCCCGGGGGCAAAGACAATAAAACTTGTATTATATTAGCAAAAAGAAAGGCAAAATAAAACCCTGCAGGTAAATTTCCTGCAGGGATAATGACACAAAACAAAAGAGCTCGCAGTGACCTTCGCTACAGCTGCTATGAACCTCTACATAGCCCACTGCAATCTTTCGACTGCAATAGACCATTACAAAGCCCATAACAACCTATGCTCGACCAGCATGAGTACCTTAGAAGCCGGCAGCAACCTCCCGGCTGCTACAGACCTCCAATTAATGCAACAAAGTACCATGTCCAATACTCTATATTGGATTAATCTGCGGCACCCATGGTGATCTTAGCTCGAAGACTATACATCTATTTCGACCCTATGATAGCAGTTGGGCTACCACAGAGCCTTATAAGACGCATAGCCCTCTGCCCGCCGGCAGATGTAAAGCCCGAGGACCTTACATCTACCTTTGGCCGACTACCAGAGAACCACACACCTGATCCTCCGGCAGTCTTGGATCAGCCACTGCGAACCCTACGATATTATTTTGCCCCTATCGCTTCAATTATTCACAAGTTCCAGGTGAGCAGTTTTAACTTAAGAACTTGACCTGAGCATTCGCACCAGAATAGTTGCCCCTTCTGCGCGACTCACATTGCCCTTCGGGTTGAAATTGCCGCCTGTTGCTGTCATAAGTTTAAGACCCATTGCTATGGCTGCGTGGCCTTTATATTCGGCTTTTATGGAGGCAGAATCATCTGCTAGGTCTTTGAAGATCTCGGGAATGCTTGCAACTTGTTCAAATCCCATTGCCCTTATTAAGAAGGCTGCTGCTTTTTCTCGGGAAAGGACTCCATGGACCGAAGCTTCATTTTCTTTAACCCAACCCAGTTTTATCGCTTCATCGATATACTTCTGAATTTCTCCGTCGATTTTAGTGTCTCCCGATTCAAGCCTTATGATGGGCAAAAGCGGGATATCATCTGAAATTCGATAGCCTTTTGCAATCAACAAGAGCTTGACAAACTCGCCTTCAGTCATATTATCATCGGGCCTAAATAGCTTTTCTTCAGATTTTATGATTCCTAAATCCACGAGAAGCTGTATGTCATCTTCAGCCCAATGACCTTTTATATCGGTAAAGTTGGTCCTTATTTCTTCTTCGATGGCCTTGCCGCTATAGTCTAAGGGCTTAAAATCAAAGGCATCAAAGGTGTAAGATGATGCAGGTTTGAGCTTGTAAACCAGCTTGTAATCACTGCTGTTTTCTTCAGGATTATATAAAGCTGTATACACTAATTCCAAACCGATGTCTCTTAGAAAACGAGCTTCAGCATCGTTCTTTTCCAAAACGCCTTCGGCACTTGGAAAGTCTTTTTCATGCCAATTCATGCGATAATTGGTGATTTTACCCGTTTCAGCATCAACGGTTACATAAAATCCATTGGCAGTGTAAGGAATATTTTTTACCAATCTGGTATAGCTGAAATTATGTCTTTGAACCTTTTCAGGAAAATCTACCTTTCCATAGAACTCTTCAAGCTCAACATTTTCAAAGCGCTTTGGCTGGTGCTTCTTCAAAAACTCCTCAGCCTTTTTCTGTGCGGCCTCCCTGTCGTATTTTTGCTTAAACTCCTGTGAAGCTTTGCCGTAGTCGTAAATGTCAAAGCTTAGAAGTTCGGAAGTAATGGCATTTACCCGGGCGTATATATAATAGCCACCTTCATTGTTGTCACCGCTTTTATCCCACTCTAAGCTCCATACCTTTTGGTCGGGATTATCGTAATCCTTGTAGAGGTTCGCCGAGCGCAGCTTTAAATCACCCGGAATCGATATATATTTTTTGGCAATATTTACAGCTTCCTCTTTTGAAATACAGTTCTTTGTAATTTCTACTTCTTCCAACTCAACCGGCGTCAAACCGGAATCCGCCTTCATGGCGGCTTCTCCTGCAGCTTCCCTGCTGTAAAGGTCATAGTATTCATTATCCAGCAGCTTGCCGGTTGCAGCATCGATTAAAACTCTCCCGCTTTCAAGGGTATAAACCAGCTTTATGTCATCACTTTGACTGCGGTAGTCATAAAAGCGGCGATAAATGAGCTTTAGACCTATTTCATCTCTAAATACCTGCTCGGCTTCCCGCAGCGATATTATGTTTTCCGAGGAAGGCAGTGCTTCCCAGGACCAGGTAAAGGAATAGTTTTCAATTTCCCCGGTATGGGCATCTACCCTAATATTGATATAATTCCCCTCTACGGGTATGTCGTTTTCCGCGCGTGTAAAATTAAAGGAATAGCTATCCCGGTAAGTGGCGCCATCCAAAGGATAAACCGGCAGATCACGCTTGAGAAGTTTTGTCCTTGCAAATTCTTCGGGCTGTAGTTTTTTGGCAAAGCCTTCAGCTATTTTCCTAGCTTCCTCTTCGTTGTATTTGGGAATCGGAGAGGTCTTTCTGTCCGGGTCATAGCCCTTGTATATGTATAGGTTAAGTATGTTGCCGGTTTCTGCATCTATGCTGGCACTTAAACTCCCGTAAGGAGCCTGTGTTTTTGACCAGCTAAGTTCCCAAACCTTGCTTTTGTCATATTCATTGTAATAGATGTCAAAACGGTCGTAGGAACTGGTATCGATGATGCTTTTGATCTTTTGTATGGCTTCTTCCTGGGAAATGCCGCTATCGGTTAAAGCCAGTGCGGGAATACAAGATGAAAAAACAAAGATTAATACCAAAATTAAGGCCACGCTTTTTTTCATATGACGCAATCCTCCTTAATATAATCTTTTTTCTATAGTATTAGACGTGGATTATATAAAAAAGTTCCTGTTTTCATGCAATCAGTTTAAATTGACCGGGAAAATAAATAAGGATATAATTTATTTGGTAGCTTGTGGCAAACGCGCTGCTTTATTATCAGTAATCAATAGGGGGTGCCATTTTTGAAAAGCGAAATTTTGGCCGATATAAAAAGCTGCCCCGTCATTGCAGCCATAAGGGATGTAGATGATGTGGACACGGCGTTGTCTCGCAATATTAAGTGTATTTTTTTGCTAACCGGCAGCATATTAAATATTAAGTATGTGGTTCAATGCATAAAAAAGGCAAACAAAAGGGCTTTTGTGCACCTGGACCTTTTAGAGGGAATAAGCAAAGACAGCGAGGGGACCAAGTACATTGTAGAGGAAGTAAGGCCTGACGGTGTGATTACTACAAGGAGTAACCTTGCCCTTAGTGCGCGAAGCATGGGCATGTTTACGATACAGCGAGTGTTTTTGCTGGATAGCCTGGCAATTGATACAGCTGTTAAAACCATCAAACAGGTAGAGCCCGAAGCGGTGGAAGTACTGCCGGGTGTGCTTACGAAAACTTTAAAAAGAATTGCGCAAAGAGTTCGCACACCGCTGGTAGCCGGAGGTCTCATCGAAACCCCGGAAGAAGTCAGGCAAGCTTTAGCGTCGGGCGCAGTAGCGATTTCAACTACCAGGAAAAGCTTGTGGGATATGAATAAATTATAAAAAACAGAAGAGGTGATGTCATGCCTCTCAGCTATCTTGAGCTAACATTGAGATTGGCGCTTTCCATCATTCTAGGTGGAGTTATCGGTTTGGAAAGGGAAACCATAAACAAGCCGGCAGGTTTCAGGACACATATACTGGTGTGTCTCGGCTCTACTATAATAATGCTGGTTTCTCTTTTTATTTTCAGTGAATACAGCGGAAAAGCCAATGTTGACCCTGGCAGGATACCTGCCCAGGTTATTAGCGGCATAGGTTTTCTCGGAGCAGGCACCATTATCATTGAGGGTGCTAACGTCAAAGGCCTGACGACAGCTGCAAGCCTGTGGACTGTGGCGGCCATTGGCCTGGCCGTCGGCGTTGGATTTTACTACGGTGCAATCCTTGCGACTTTTTTAATTTTATTAACACTTATAACCTTTAACAGATTAGATGCAGCCATATTGAAAAAACGCCATTTACAGCCCTTAAAATTGGTCGTAGAAGACTCACCTGGCCAGCTAGGCAGAATAGGTTCGGTCTTAGGAGAGATGGATATCAGCATCAAAGATGTTAAACTTGAAAACATAGAAAAGAACAAGCTACTGATAACATTAATGATACAAAAGATAAATCAGCTTGAGTTTGAAAAAATCAGGCAAAAATTCCTTGAGTTTGATGGAATGTACGATATAACAACCGAATTTGATTAGCCAGCCGCACCATTAAAAAAACAAAAGCCAGTATATTAATTCAGTATAATAAAAAAAGGAAAAGCGTTATCGGCGCAAAGAGTTTTTGCTGCCCCGATAACATTTTTCCTTTTTAATTTGTCTGGGAATTCATAAATACGGAAAACTTGATAAATTTTGCATTATCATTTAATATTAAATTTAGATAATTATGTCAATCTAAAAAATTAAGGTTCGATGCAAAAACATGACGCATTAGATAACTTTACACCTAAAATAAATGGAACGGCTAGCGGTTTTATTGATAAGCAAAAGCTATGAGAAGTGGATTAAAAGAGAGGGGCTGAAATGGTGAAGACCTTGTTTGAACTCTGTAAGCCGAGGGAAAGCGTCTTTGATGAAAGCAAAAGGGATGATGTATTAGACCTGACCGATTTAATTGAAAACCGTATTGATCCCTATCGTTTTATTGAGGAGAACTTCCTGACAGAAGGCATGAAGGTCTTATTTGAGACCGCATTTAAGCGTTTCCACAGGCAGGGGGTTACAGGTCTAATTAAACTTACCCAGTCCATGGGCGGAGGTAAGACTCACAACATGATTGCCCTGGGGCTTTTGGCCAAGCATCCCGAATTTAGGGAAAAGGTAATGGGTGATAGATTTAAGGGCAGTCATCTAGGGAAAATAAAAGTCGTGGCCTTTACGGGTAGGGAAAGCGACGCACCGTATGGTATATGGGGAGCCATTGCCGAACAGTTGGGTAAGAAAGAAGTTTTCAAGGATTTTTATTCTCCTCTGCAGGCACCAGGTCAGACAGCATGGATTAATCTTTTAAAAGGAGAGCCGCTTCTTATTTTGCTGGATGAGCTGCCTCCTTATCTGGATAATGCCAGAGCTAAAACGATCGGTGATTCAAATTTGGCCATGGTAACTACTACAGCCTTGGCAAACTTGTTCAATGCTTTGGGGAAAGAGGAGCTTTCCAACGTATGCGTTGTTATTTCTGATTTAAAAGCTACATATGAGAGCGGAAGTGAGTTATTACAATCCTCTTTCAAGAATCTGGAAAATGAGGTTAATCGCTCTGCTCTAAATATTGAGCCGGTAAGTAGCACATCCGATGAAATCTACCACATTTTAAGAAAAAAACTTTTTAAGGAATTGCCTGATGAAAATGAAATAAATCAAATCGCCAATGCATATAAACAAGCGGTTCTGGAAGCAAAACAGATGGGTTATACCAATCTGTCTCCAGAACAGGTCTTTGTGGGTATTAAAGATTCTTATCCCTTTCATCCTTCAATAAGGGACTTGTATGCTCGTTTTAAGGAAAATCAAGGTTTTCAGCAGACGAGGGGCCTAATTCGACTTATGCGGGTTATCATTTCCCAATTGTACCGAGGAGAGCGGCCAAAGGCAAAGGAAAAATATCTGATAAATGCATATGATTTTGACCTAAATGATCACGAGATGCTTACGGTAATTAGCCAGATCAAGCCTTCTCTCAGCAATGCCATTGCCCATGATATCGCTTCTAACGGCAAAGCTATTGCCGAAATTATTGACGCCACCATGAATGAAACTTGCATGCAAGAGTTGGCCAAGCTGATTCTAGTTGCATCCCTTGCCGACATTCCCAATGCACTGCTAGGCCTTTCCTTACAAGAAACAATAGGATATTTGTGCGAACCTGGAAAGGACATTACCCGGGTTAAGCATGCCCTGGATGACTTTATCATGCGGGCATGGTATCTCTTTACCGACAGGGATGGCAAGGTCTATTTCAAAAACACCAAAAACCTTATTGCTGAATTGAATTCCTTGGTGGATTCATATGATAATGAAAGTGCCAAAAAAGAACTAAGGACTTTCTTAGAAGAAAAGTTTAAGCCGGTACTTGGAGATTGCTATCAAGAAGTGCTGGTTTTCCCTGCTGTTGACGAAATTACACTTTCCCAGGATAAAGTTCAACTTATCCTTTTCGAACCTTATACTGGAGGAACAGGCCTGCATCCAGATTTGCAGAAATTCTACGAACATGAGCGATACAAAAACAGGGTGATGTTTTTATCTGGTTCTAGAAGCACAATGGATAAGCTTTATCAGGCAGCCAAGGAACACAGGGCAATCAGTGAAATCATTGCCAGGATGGAGGAAGAAAAAATATCAGAAAATGATCCCCAGTACCAAAAGGCTCATGAAAAACGTCACAGGATTAAGTTGGCGCTGTTGCAGGCGGCAAGGGAAACCTTTGTACAGCTATATTACCCTGCCAAACATGGGCTGCTGAAGGCTGATTTCTTTATGGAATTTACAAAAAATGATTATAATGGCGAAAAACAAGTCAGAGATGTCCTTTTGCAGAGGCAAAAGTTTACCCTTGAGCTGACTGATGATAATTTCAGAAAAAAGTGTGAAGATCGTTTATTTACCCAGAAGGAAATGCGTTGGAGCGATGTTAAAGAACGGGCGGCTACCAATCCAGCTTGGCAGTGGCACCTGCCTAGAGCTTTGGATGACTTGAAAGATGATATGCTGAAAAAAAGCATCTGGCGTGAACACGGCGGTTGGATTGAAAAACCACCCTTTCCCAAAGAAAAAACAAATGTCTTGCTCCAAGAAGTTCGCAGAGACGACTTAACGGGGGAAGTGACGCTAAAAATTATTCCCCAGTATGGTGATAAGGTTTACTACGAAATCGGATCTCCTGCAACTACAGCATCAAACCAAGTGAAAAATTTAAACGAATTCAAAACTAAAGAGTTGAAACTGTCTTTTTTGTGTGTAGACAGCACTGGAGAACATGAAACTGGTGACCCGGTAGAGTGGCAGAATGAAATCACACTTAAATACAGAGTTTTTGACAGAGGCGATGATAAGGTGGTGGAACTTCTGTCAGCACCTGCTGCAACAATAAAATATACCACCGATGGTTCAAATCCAAAAGAATATGGCGGCATTTACGATGGGGAGATTGTAGTTCCAAAAGATTCAACCTTTGTTTTGGCTGTGGGAGAGGCTCAGGGTATTTATTCAGAAACTCTCCAAATAAAAATAGATTGGGAAAAAGAATCAGGTATTGTCATTGACAAAGAAAAGCCTCTTAAACTGTATAAAAGATGCAAAACTAGTGATACTGCTGAAACCTACCAGGAGCTTGGCCTTTTAAAGAAACACGGTGTGGAGCTTTCGGATGTGATTGTAACCTTGTACAAAGTCGATGAGGGTGGTCGAGACGAAAAAGGTTGGGTCGATTTAACTGTTGATTCCTCCTTAAAAGTGGAGATAGAGCGTTTGGAAAACAGTATTGACGTGGTGAAAAACAATCTCATGACTGAAGGTAAAGTGAATATCAGCCTGGACTACGGCATAGCACATTTTGCCATAGGACAAAACTTCTTGGACTGGCTAGCGGCGAAGAAAAAATCATTGCACGATTTTAAAGAACAGGAGATTGCGCAGTAATGACAGGAAGAAAAAAGATAATCGGTTTTGGCTTTGATCCACTTGAGTCACAGCACCATTTTTTAGTGGTTATACCTCGCGGAAATGACGGGAAGGTGGTAATCTACGAGCGCTTTAAGTGGCAGGACAACGTACAAGTGCAGATTATTGATTACATTCTCGACAGGCCAAAAGTTGAGTTGGGCAAATGCAAATGGAAGCATATCGAAGATGCTCTGAAGAATGAATTTAACAATAGACTAAAAAAAGATAAGCTCCCAGCGGGTAAATGGCATACTGGACAGGTGCCCGTACATCGACTCTTTGGCAAGGAAATGGTGCTTTTGGCTTGGGCAATTGAGCATTGCGATCCTTCCGTTATTCCCACAGCCATCAAAAACTGGTTGGGATTGGCCCATGAGGAGCGCTGGTGGCTTTTTACCATGACCAATGCGGCAACCGGTGGGTTGAAAGACAAACGGGGTTGGCGGAAGGCCATAAGATACGCCCTAACTGAAAACCCTGTGGAAGAGACCTATCGACAAATGGAACTTTTTGATTTTTTAATTGGAAGGAAAATAGAAGACTAGAATAAGGCGGTGTAAAAATGGCTTATTCTGACCTATCATTCATTGAGGTACAATTTCCGGTATCAAAGGTATCAAAAGAAAGCTATAAGGAAAGAAAGGCGAACCTGGGGCAAACTTTGACGGGCCTCGGCAAATGGTGGGGTAGAAAGCCCCTCATCCTCGTTAGAGCGGCACTGCTGGGGCTTTTAATGCCTGCCAGTGAAAATCCCAAAAAAGACAGGGAAATTTTCCTGAAGATTTTAACCATGGATGATGAAGGCCTGTGGCTTCGAAAAAATAAATCTATACCTATGAAGGTGGTTTATGAAAACCTCACTGTGGAAGAGAGAAAGAAGTATTTTGAAGAAAGTAATGGCAAAGCATCTTATCGCAAAGGTATCATAAGAGAGGAAAGGAAGAACTTGCAGCGCTTGGTTTTCAATAGGCTGTCCTATGACCAGAAACTCTCCTATTGTAAAAGGCCTGAAGAAGTGGAAAATCTCCCGGAAGACGAGTGGAAAAATATTAATGAATATCTAGGAACCAATGCATCAAATCTTCAAGAGCTGGTGCGGGAGTTGGGTATTAGAAGGTTCGGCAAAATCCCAGTAATAGGTGACTGCTTTTGCGGTGGCGGAAGTGTCCCCTTTGAAGCTGCTAGAATGGGCTGTGATGTTTATGCTTCTGATTTAAATCCCATTGCCATGCTTTTAACCTGGGCAGCTCTTAATATCAACGGTAGCTCTGATGAAGAAATACAGGAGTTAAGAAAGTTTCAGGAAAAGATCTTTGAACTTGTAGACCAGCAAATTACCGAATGGGGGATAGAGCACAATGAAGAAAGACATAGGGCAAACTCATATCTTTACTGTAATGAGACGATATGTCCCGAGTGCGGCTGGCGGGTGCCTCTGGCTCCTTCTTGGTTAATTGGTAAGGGGACAAAGACGGTGGCTATCTTGAAGGAAAATGATAAGAAAAAAGGATTTGATATCGAAATAAAATCAGGGGTTGCCAAGGCGGAGATGCAGCGAACACAGAAAATGGCTACAATAAAGAACAATAGCTTGCACTGCCTCCATTGCAAAAATTTCACACCAATTACTGCAATCCGAAAAGACAGAAGGCTTGAAGACGGGACGGTAGAGTACGGTCTGCGCCGCTGGGAAGCTCATGAATTTCTTTCCCGTCCCGATGACGTCTTTCAGGAGCGGCTTTACTGCATCAGGTATGAAAGGGAATATGTAGATGAAAAGGGCAATGTAAAGACCGAAAGGTACTATACTGCTCCCACTGAAAAAGACCTGGAACGAGAACAAAAGGTTGTCAAGCTTTTGACGGAGAGATTTAATAAGTGGCATGAGAAAGGGTATATTCCTAGCAGCAGAATAGAAGAAGGAGACGAAACAACTAGACTAATGAGGGAAAGAGGGTGGACTTACTGGCACCAGCTTTTTAACCCCAGGCAGCTATTGGTTCACGGGTTGCTGATGGAATTTATTGACCAGCACGCCAGTTTGCAAAAAGAGAAAGTTGTGGGGATACTGGGAATAAATAAATGCTGTAACTGGAACTCGAAATTATGTAGATGGATTTCTGATGGTTCAAATGAGAAAGGCTCTGATACATTCAGTAATCAAGCGTTAAATACACTGTTTAATTATAATACTAGAACTATTTTATCATTATATACAAGCTGGTATTATTCAATTAAAAAAAATAAGTTGGCATATAACGGCTTTTTAAAAACTTTAGATGCAAGAAATGTTACAAAAACATGTGATATTTGGCTTACCGATCCATCTTATGCTGATGCTATCAACTACCATGAGCTTTCGGAGTTCTTTCTGGCCTGGGACAAAACGATAATACTGGACATATTTCCCGACTGGTATACCGACAGTAAAAGGGCTTTGGCTGTGCAGGGGACAGGTGAAGGTTTTAAACAGAGCATGGTAGAAATTTATAGGAATCTAGCGGAACACATGACTGAAGATGGCATGCAGATTGTCATGTTTACCCATCAAGATGTAGGTGTTTGGGCAGATTTAACCTTAATACTTTGGGCGGCAGGTCTAAGTGTTACAGCTACCTGGTATATTGCTACGGAAACTGATGCCAGTGGTCTTAAGCAAGGCAACTATGTAAGAGGAACTGCCCTTTTAGTTTTGCGGAAACAAACGTCTGAAGAAACTGTTTATCGGGATGAACTTTATCCAGAAATTGAATTGGAAGTAAAAAGACAGATTGATAGCATGAGGGAGCTAGATGATAAGGAAGATCCTAATTTCAGCGATACTGATTATCTTTTAGCGGCCTATGCTGCTTCCCTAAAAGTGCTGACTTCCTATAAACAAATTGAAGACATTGATGTTAACTACGAGCTTTCTAAGACCAGAGTATTGGGAGAGGAATCTCCTATAGAGAAAATCATCAATGAGGCAGTAAAAATAGCTTACGATTATCTGACTCCAAGCGGTTTTGACTCATATTTATGGAAAACCCTTACTCCAGAAGAAAGGTTTTATATAAAAGGCCTTGATTTAGAAAAAGACGGCGTATGCAAAATTGGAGCTTATCAAGAATTAGCGAGAGGATTTGGAGTTAAAGAATATAAGGATATACTTGCGTCTGCACGGGCCAATCAGGCAAGACTCAAGACAGCTAGGGAATTTGGCATGAGAGGTTTGGGCGGTGGGGATAGTTTCAGTAACTCATTACTTCGCAATGTGCTGGCAGCTCTTCACCAAACCATCAAAGCAGAAGACACCATACGAGGCATAAACTGGCTGAAAAATGAATTGCCTGACTATTGGGGCCAGAGAAATACAATTGTAGAAATCCTTGAATTTATTTCAAGATTCGAAAATATAGAAAACATGTCCCACTGGAAAGAAGAGGCTAAGTATGCCAGACTTCTGGCTGAACTTGTCAAAAATGACGGGGTATAAGCAGGTGGAAATAGATGATTTATCGGTATTCTTCCAGACGAAAAAAGATGGATGCTGCTTTCTTGAATGAAAAGTTAAAAGACGCCATTAGCTACGACAGAATCGCCGGTTATTTTAGTTCATCCATACTTGAGATAACAGGAGAAGCTATAGAAAAAATTGATGGCCGCGTCAGAGTTGTCTGCAATGGAGAATTGCAAAAAGAGGATGTAATTACTGTCAGTGCAGCTGTCAATGCCATGTGGCGGGAGTGGTGCAGTAAAAAGCCTGAGGAAAAATACACTGGTGCTCCTGAAAGGTTAAAAAAACTCTACACCCTCATAAAAAGTGGAAAGCTTCAAATCAAGGTGCTTCCCAATGATGTCTTTGGCCTTATCCACGGGAAAGCAGGTGTTATTACATTTAAGGACGGGAGAAAAACATCGTTCATCGGTAGTGTCAATGAAACTTATGCAGGTTGGAAACTAAATTACGAAATCCTCTGGGAAGACGATTCTGAGGAAGGGGTAAAATGGGTCCAGGATGAATTCGACGATTTCTGGAACAGCTCCCATGCTGTTCCCCTAGCAGAACTTATTATAGAAGACATAAAAAGGATTGCGGAGCGGAAGGTAATCTACTCAATAGAGGAGTGGAAAGAAACTCCGGAGCCTGCTTCTGCTGTTGTTGAAGCTCCCGTCTATCGTCAGGAATTTGGACTCTGGCAGCACCAAAAGGTTTTTGTGAATTTAGCTTTTAATGACCACAAGAAGCACGGTGCCAGATATGTGCTGGCCGACACGGTTGGTCTGGGCAAGACGGTGCAGCTTGCTTTATCGGCACAGCTCATGGCCTTATATGGCGATAAACCCATCTTGATTATCGTTCCTAAAACCCTTTTATGGCAGTGGCAGGATGAGATTAACAATCTCCTGGACATGCCTTCAGCTGTGTGGGATGGTGGGGAATGGGTAGATGAAAATGGCATTAAGTATCCTGCTGTCAGCGATGGATCTATAAAAAAATGTCCCAGACGGGTAGGGATTATTTCACAGGGGTTGATTACTGCAAAGTCAGAGCAGGTACAGCATCTTTTAAATTTGGAATACGAATGCGTCATCGTTGATGAAGCCCATAGAGCTCGTAGAAGAAATTTAGGGCCCGGTAAAGATAATGAAAAACCCAATCCCAATAATCTACTAAAGTTTCTCATGGAAATCTCCAAACGCACCAAAAGCATGCTACTGGCCACTGCTACTCCTGTCCAGATGTATCCGATTGAAGCATGGGACCTTTTGCACGTCCTTGCCCAAGGTTGCGACAGTGTTCTGGGTAATCAGTTTAGCATGTGGAGAAAAGATCCTAGCCGAGCCATTAACCTAATTATGGGCAAAGAAAGCCTCGGTCCTTTTGATCCAGAAAACTGGGACTGGATTAGGAACCCCTTTCCGCCCGCTTCTGAAGGAGAGATGACATTTGGCCGCATTAGGAGACAGCTCAATATGGCCGCTGATGACTATGTAATTAAACCAGAGGCTATAGAAGAACTAAGTGGCCCTGACAGAAGAAGGATTGGTAGGATAATTGATGACAATTTTTTTGCCAATCACAACCCTTTCATCAGGCATATTGTTCGTAGGACACGGGATTTCCTGGAAAACACCATTAATCCCGAAACAGGCGAGAAATATTTGCGGAAGATTGAAGTAGAATTAAAAGGTGAAGATGATGAGGAAGCCATTGTCCTGCCACCCTATTTGAAAGAAGCATACAGCTACGCGGAAGAATTTTGCGAACTCTTACAGAAAAGGGTAAAGGGCGGCGGATTTTTAAAGACTTTACTCCTGAGAAGAGTCGGCAGTACCATGATTGCAGGTAAAAATACTGCGGAAAAAATGCTTTCTGACTGGGGAAAAGCCATAGATGAGGAAGACTATGAGGAAGAGGATATTGTGGAAGAAACTGCTCTAGATAGCGAAATTAAAAACATAACAGATGAAGAAAGAGCTTGCCTGGTAATGTTTATTGAAACCCTTTATGCCAATCAGGAAAAAGACCCGAAATATAAACTGCTGCTCAAACTTTTGCTTGATGATCATTGGATAAGAAGAGGTTGTATTATCTTTTCACAATATTATGATTCTGCCCACTGGGTTGCAGAAAATTTATCAACTGATATGCCTAATGAAAAAATTGGGCTTTATGCAGGCGGAGATAAGTCAGGGATATTTCTTGGCGGTAATTTTAAAAGGCGAAATAAAGAGGAAATCAAGAAGATGGTAAAGGATCGAGACCTGCAGATTTTAGTAGGAACCGATGCTGCCAGCGAAGGACTAAACCTGCAGACTTTGGGCTCCTTGGTGAATCTGGACCTTCCCTGGAACCCCACAAGGCTTGAACAGCGCAAAGGCCGAATTCAGCGCATAGGACAGATCTATGACAAGATTTTAATATACAACATGAGATATAAAGACTCGGTAGAGGATAGAGTGCACTCCCTCCTATCAAAACGGTTTGCTAATATCTACGGCATGTTTGGGCAGATTCCTGATGTTTTAGAAGATGTGTGGATTCATGTAGCATTAAATGATATTGAAGAAGCAAAGCGGAAGATAGATGCTATGCCCAAGCAGCACCCCTTTGAATTGAGATACCATGTCAATGTGGGTAAAGTTGATTGGGAAAGCTGTACAAGGGTGCTTGACAGCAGGGAAAAGAGTAAGCATCTGATGACAGGGTGGAAGTAATAACGAGAATACCTGAATTCAGTAAATACTTTTAGTTAATTTCCTTGCTTTCTCCAAACTATCATTTTTACGAAACACCTGTTTGCACATAGTATATGAGGGTGTAATAAAAGAGGTTGTTTAGTTTACCATGATGTAATCATTTTTTAAGGAAGTGAGGAAATGTATTTACACAGGATTATTATTAAGAATTACAGAAGTATTGAATATGTAGACATAACTTTTGCTAAAGGGAAAAATATTATTGTAGGTAAGAACAATTGTGGTAAGAGTAATATTATTAAAGCAATAGATTTGGTTTTAGGAGAAAGTAATCCCTCATACCAGAAGTATGAGAATGTTACAGAGAAAGATTTTTTTACGTACAAGATTAAGAATGGAACGAAAGAGGAAATCGTTGTTACTGATGATATTTTTATTTATTGTGAATTGAGGCGAGATGAGGGAGAAATTCTCCGATATGATATGATGCAAGAGTGTTATGGGTTTTATAAATATTTACAGCCGATAGATAAGGATGCTATTTATAGTTGTTTTGAAAATGAATTTATAATAAACCATGAGGAGCTTGTGTATGGAGAAAAAACATATATAAATCCAAAAAAGAATATTGAAAAAGTTGAAGATGAATTTGATGATAAATATATATTTGCCTTTGCATTTAAAGCACACAGAAATGATGATGGAGATATAGATAAGGATATACGATTTTTTTACAGAAAAGATGAGGATTCAGATTGGGCAATGGCATTTTCAGCACCAATTCGTAATGAATTTCTTCAAAGCGCAATTATACCTTCATTTAGGGATCCGACGATGCAATTAAGAATCAATCGGTGGGGCTGGTATGGAAAATTGTTGCGGCATCTAACAAAAAATCACAATAGAACTGATGAGTTGAAAGAAGCTTTTTCACAAATTAAGGGGATTGCTAATGATATATTCAGCAATGTAAAACAAAAAATTAGTGAGGGTTCTTTTAAAGCGGCTTTTCCTGGAACAGAAATATTATTTCAATTTAGTGCCGATGAAAAACCAGATATATATAAAAATGTAGTGATATATATAGATGATGGATTTAAATCATTAATTACAGAAAAAGGTTCGGGCATTCAAAGTGCAACAATTATAGGTTTGTTTAGTTATTATACGGGATATGTAAATACCAAAACATCAGCATTGTTGTGTGTGGAAGAACCCGAACTCTATTTACATCCTCATGCCTGTAGAACAATTAACTATAAACTGGACGAGTTTTTAGACGGAGGCAAAAACCAGGTTATAATGACAACTCATAGCCCGGAATTTTTAAAAACAATTGAGCCTGATATGAATGTGATGCTTGCAAAAAAGAATGATGGAAAGACGACTATAAGTCAATTAAACATTAAAAAATTTAAAGATGTATTGATTGATAGTAACCAAAATGAACTGTTTTTTGCCGATAAAGTAATTGTTTGCGAAGGCTATGATAGCTATATAGTAAAATGGATTTCAGAAGAATTATATGGAAATAAACTTAACGAAGAGAATATATCAGTTATAAGTGTTGGAGGAAAGGATAATATTAGTAAATTTGTCGACTTATCTTTGAAATTGGGAATTGATACTTATATAATGGCTGATTTTGATTATCTTTTAAGAGATAAAGATACAGAGAAAGTTAAAAAATATGAAGGTGCTAAGTGTCATGAGAATATCGAAAACTTAGGAGAAAAGTTTTTTAATAGTCGCTTTGGAGAAAGTGAAAAGGAAATCTTCGGGTGGGTTGCAAAAATAAGAAATATCATCAAACAAAATTACGAAGAGAAGTTCTATACAGCCAAAAGCATGGAAGAGTTTAGAAGTGAGGAGAAATTTGACAAATTGGAATATTTATTAAAAACTTTACGGACAAAAGGTATATGCATTCTCTCAGGGGAAATTGAAAGTTTTTTCAATGAAGATTTTCAATCAGTTAGTGAGACACAGAAATTGTCGTTAGAAAAAATCTTTGAGATAAATTCTTTATTAAACCAAGGATGTAAAATATCAAGTATATTTAATATTGAAGAAATAAAAGATTTTCTTGATATAATTTTTCAAAAGTCTAAAACAGTAGATGGGTAATATTAGATATTGCTCGAATAAATTGTTCCAGTAGATAAAATGTATGTAGCATTGTGATTTGCTACAAAGTAAGGTTTTGAAAAGATGAAAATAAAAACGTTGAAGGCACATATTGATCGTCTGTGATTCCTAATAATCTCCACCAGGATTGTTTGCAGCATCAACAGTGTAAATAAAGGCCAGGATCTCGGCTACGGCCCTGTATAGTTCAGGGGGTATTTCCACGTTGATGTCAAGCTGAATCAAGGCTTCTACCAGATGGGGTTCCTTATATACGGGTATGTTTTCCTTCCGGGCAAGCTCAAGGATTTTTTCTGCCAGTAGGCCTTTTCCGGAAGCAACGATTTTTGGAGCCGTGTCTTTGGCGCTGTCGTATCTCAAGGCAACAGCCTTTTTACTTTTTGAGCTTGATTTTTCATTCATGTTATCACCGACCTTATGATTAAACCTTTATATTTATACCCGTAGTTATCGGCTGCTTTTTTATATCCCCAAAAAAGAAGTCTCTTATGGTGATCCTCCCCACCTTTAGCTTCATGGCTTTGATGACATTCGGGATATCCCTATTCTCATTTAAAAACTGCTTAACCGCATTCATTGCCTTTTTATCTTCAAAGGTAGATGATGCGGTTATTTTTCCGTCTGCGTACATGAGTTCCACAAGTATTGCTCCCAGATTTTTTGTATTAATGATAAAACTTAAACTGGAAGTTTCTTTATCGTCTTTTGAGGAGTGCTTGGATACCTTTAAGTAAACGTTTTGGTAAATAGGTAAGGGCAATGCAAAAAAGTAAATGTTGCTTACAGAATCTTTGCTGTGCAGGAGGTTAATCGCTTTTAGAGCCAGCTGCTCTTTCAGGACTGCTTCTTTTGTCCTCTTATGGGGCAGAGCTTTGCTGAAAGTAAATACCTTATTTTTGTCAACAGCAGCAAAATTTTCGAGAAGCTCAAGGAGCTGGTTATCCGATAGAATAAAGCCATTATCAATATAGTCGGCAATAGCTTTATGAAAAGTAGAAACTAAGGCTTCGAAGGGTTGCTCCTTTGACAAAGGCATAGAAGGCTCGGCTTTTTCCTCATTTGTCAAGTGATATAGGAGCTCGGCAATAAATGCAACACGTTCTTCTGTTATGGGTAAATTAAGCTCTGACAAAAGATTGAATGCGACTTGAGTTTCTCGGGTATGGGATATATCAAAGCTCGTCAAGGCTTTTGGTAAAACCTGCGCTTCTGACTCGTGGTCAACCACTTTAAAAATAATTTGGGATGTTGATGATTCTACTCTTTTTAATTTTAGAAAGTCGCCCGCCTTAAAGTCTAGCGAAGAGTAGGCAAAGACTTCAGAGCCGCCTATATTTACCATATAACCGTTGTCCAGCTTCTGTGTTACGTAAGCGCTTGTTACTTCTTGAGATGTGATGGTGCTATTTATGTTGGAAGTTTGGGTCAAATATATTCTCATGGTCCTACCTCCCGAAAAAAGGGCAAGCATTTTCTTGATTATAACATAGAAAAAACTTCGGGCAAAAGCCCGAAGTTTCAAAGTTAAAATAAGCAGTATTTATTTCGCAAGGGAAAGAGCCTCCTGCATCAGTGCCTTAAATCTTTCGGCAGTTCCGGTGGCTCCGGTGACTGAATCAACGTCGGCGGCCTGTTTATCAATTACTGATTTTGTCAAGGTATCAATGGCTTCTGCAGGAGTTACGCCGGATTGTGCTTTCATGTTATTGGCATAGTCTGCATCGGTGCTCTTGTAAACACCGTCTTTATTTATTTCGTCATAAGCGGCAATGGCTATTTTACCATCCCTAATCAAGACTGCCGCCATTCCTTTCCAGCCGTGGTCGTCAAAATCTTTATCGGCTGCCTTGTATAAGCCGTTTTTATAAGCTCCTGAGGCTTCTACCGGCGAAGCCTCAAGGGCTTTTTTAGCAAGGTCTTTGAAGGTGTCAGAGCTATGGGTGGCACCGGTTACCGCATCCACGTTGTCGGGATTTTGTTTTGAGACCAGCGATTGCTGTAAATTATTGTATGCATCCAGCGGTGTTGCGCCGGATTTATCCTTCATATTGGCTGCGTATTCTGGATCAAAGCTCTTCAGCATGTCTTCTTTATTGATCTCATCAAAAAAGACATTGCTAATTTTGCCGCCTTCCACTATTACTGTAACCATAGCCTTCCATCCGTGGTCGTCAAAGTCTGCAGCTTCAGCATAATAAACACCATCTTCGTAAGATACAGCTTCGCTTTCAGGACCTGCTTGTTCTTGCGGAGCTTGTTCCTGAGGCTTTTTCTGACCGCACCCTGTAACAAGGGCTGTAATCAGAAGCACCGCTAATATAACAGTGAAAAACTTTCTCATTTATTATCCCCTCCGTATGTGAAAGTGTTAATTATATTATGTGTATATAATTTGACAAAAAAACGAAAAGTCCTGCTAGAAAATAAAAAGTGTATAAAAATATAATCGGAGACTGATCTACGAGTCCAAATCTGTCTAAAATAATATACATAAGCAGTTAAAGCATTCACGCCCCTGCAATTAACGAACTTTAATTATAAATTTGAGCATATAGTTCGCTTTTTGTGTTGACAATGCGCGCTTTCTCGGTTAAAATATTTTATAGTCAAGCAGATACTCTTAAAACCCTGTATAATTTCGGGAATATGGCTCGAAAGTTTCTACCAGGTGTCCGTAAAACACCACAGGCTACAGGGGAACTCATGCATTCCCCGTTTTTGCGGGGATTTTATTATTTCTTCCCCTTTAGGGGATTACATAATATATTTTAAGGTAAAATAAAAAGAGGAGGTTTCATCATGAAGGAGGAGAGTACAATTTCAAACGCACCTAAAAGCGGACTCGAGGGTTTTTTTGCCTTATCCGAAAATGGGACAAACGTTAAAACCGAAATCTTAGCAGGCCTTACCACGTTTGTGACCATGGCTTACATCCTCTTTGTAAACCCGCTCATACTTGCAGATGCAGGAATGGATAGGGGAGCAGTCTTTATGGCTACTGCTCTGGCAGCGGCTATATCAACACTTTTTATGGGCCTTTATGCTAATTATCCCTTTGCATTGGCACCCGGGATGGGACTTAATGCCTTTTTCGCATACGTCATGGTTGGCAGCATGGGCCTTTCCTGGCAGACAGCACTGGGAGCAGTATTTTTATCCGGTATCATTGCAGTAATAGTAACCTTGACGGGTCTTAGGGAACTTTTGATAAGAGCAATTCCAATTTCAATGAAACATGCTGTAGGAGCAGGTATTGGATTATTTATCGCTTTTATAGGATTGGTTAATTCCGGCATAGTGGTAGCCAATGAAGCTACCTTAGTAGATCTTGGCGATTTTACCCAGCCGGGCACCTTACTTGCAACCATCGGACTCATCATTATGGCGGTTCTCGTAGCCAAAGGAATAAAAGGCGGAATTTTAATTAGTATAGTTATAACATCGATTGTAGGAATCCCTATGGGGATTACCCAAATTCCCTCAAGTATCATTTCAACGCCTCCTAGCCTTGCACCGGGATTACTGAAACTTGACTTGGCAGGCGCCTTGAAATTCTCCATGTTTCCGGTCATATTTTCACTCTTCTTCGCAGATCTTTTTGACACTATAGGTACATTCGTAGGTGTTGCCAGCCGCACCGGAATGATTGACGAACACGGAAACTTAAAGAGAGGCAACAAAGCACTGTTTGCCGATTCCCTTGGAACAGTTGTAGGTTCACTTCTTGGAACCAGCAACACCACAACTTACGTTGAAAGTGCTGCAGGTGTCAGCGTAGGTGGCAGGACTGGTCTCACAGCTGTTGTTGTATCTTTAATGTTCGTGGCAAGCGTCATTTTGTCACCAATTGCACTGGCGGTTCCCGGTGAAGCTGTGGCCCCGGCGCTAATAATGGTAGGGGTATTTATGGCAAGCAGCTTAAATGAAATCGATTTTAGTGACATATCTGAAGCTTTTCCGGCCTTTATCACAGCAATTGCCATGCCGATGACCTACAGTATTTCCTATGGTTTAGCTCTGGGCTTCGTGGCTTACACAGCCATTAAGTTCCTTACAGGAAAAGGCAAAGAAATTCACTGGCTCATGTACATTCTGACAATCTTGTTCATACTTTACTTCGCATTTATCAGGTAGCAACATTCGTATGTTGAAACTGAGGGCATAATATGTAAAGCAAGACTTTCATAGTTTGAAGGTCTTGCTTTTTTTTGAGGAAAAGCAGGTTCTTCGGGACACGAAAGCACTTTTGATGGCGCTATCGGGGGGCTTCTTTTTACTTTATTTTACTTTTATCTAGTGCTATAATTATATATGTTTGAACATTTCATAAAAGTTTAAGGCGGGAAAGAAATGGATAGGGACAAGATCAATATAATATACGGCAATGAAGCTAAAAAGATGATTTTTGATGTTCTTTCAAAAATAAATATAGAAGACTATATAGACAAAAATGCTCTCATAGCCATAAAGCCCAACCTGGTAGTTGCCAAACCCTCCACATCCGGAGCCACAACATCGCCGGAACTTGTAGAGGGAACCGTTCAATACTTAAAATCAAAGGGCTTTGACAATATAATAATCATGGAGGGTTCCTGGGTGGGCGATAGAACCTCAAGGGCCTTTGAAGTGTGTGGATACACTCAAATTGCAAGAAAATATAATGTTCCCCTCATTGATTTGCAAAAGGACTCTTATACGACGTGCTATGTTGATGGAATGGAGATAAATGTATGTGAGCAGGTGCTTAAAGTAGATTATTTAATAAACATGCCGGTTTTAAAAGGCCATTGTCAGACCAAGATAACATGTGCATTAAAAAATTTAAAAGGCTGCATTCCCAATAGTGAAAAGAGAAGATTTCACAGCATGGGATTACATAAACCCATTGCATATCTCAATAAGGCGGTCAAAAGCCACTTAATAATCGTTGACGGCCTAATGGGCGATTTAGACTTTGAAGAAGGGGGAAACCCCGTCCAGATGGACAGGATCATAGTTGGTTTTGACCCTGTGTTGATTGATTCATATGTAGCAGATTTGATGGGCTATGATGCAGAGGAGATAACGCATATAAAAATAGCTAAAGAAATAGGTGTGGGCAATTGCCTTGCTTCAAGCAACCAAATATACGAGCTAAATGAGGATTTTAATACCAGGAAAATACCACGCTCCCGTGCAGTCGAAAGATTGTCAAAGTATGTGGAGGAAAGGGATGCGTGCTCTGCCTGCTATGGCAGCTTAATTCATGCCTTGGCAAGACTCGATGAACAGGGTCTTTTAAGGAAACTTAAAGGAAAGATTTGTATTGGCCAGGGATTTAAGCGAGTAGAGGGCAAAGGTATCGGGGTAGGAGCCTGCACAAGATATTTTGAACAAAATGTACCGGGTTGTCCTCCAACGGCCAAGGATATTATCGAGCTGCTTAAAAAAGATATATGAGAATCATTCTTAATTCATGTTATAATGTTAGTATCTGCAAATCTAGCAAGTATAACTTGATTTATAGAGAGAGTGTTATCCATGAAAAACAACATGACTCCCGACGAAAAATTTCAAATGATGACACAGACTCCAGTTGAGAAACTGATTGTTACACTAGCCATTCCTACTATTACAAGCATGCTGATTACTTCAATATACAATATGGCCGACACCTTTTTTGTGAGTAAAATAAGCACCAGTGCCTCAGGTGCTGTAGGTGTTGCTTTTTCCCTAATGTCGATTATTCAGGCAGTCGGCTTTACCATCGGCATGGGTTCGGGAAATTATATTTCAAGACTCCTTGGTCAAAAGAAGCGAGAGCACGCTGCACAAGTTGCAGCTACCGGTTTTTTTACTGCTCTTATTTTGGGCGTAGTAATAACGGTAATTGGCCTTATTTTCTTGGACACACTTGTGTACGCTCTCGGAGCTACTCCAACCATCGCTCCTTATGCAAAAGCTTATATAAAGTTCATCCTGCTTGGTGCACCTTTCATGACCGCATCTTTTGTATTAAACAATATCTTACGCTTCCAAGGCAGTGCATACTTTGCGATGAAGGGAATAACAACGGGAGGTATTATTAACATTATATTAGACCCTATATTCATCTTTGGTCTCAATATGGGTACCGCCGGTGCAGCTATAGCCACAATTATTAGCCAATTTATCAGTTTTAGCATTCTATATTACAATTCGTCAAGAGGTGGAAATATAAAGATCAGTTCTAGAAACTTTACCCCGAAATGGGAAGTTTATAAACAAATCCTGAAAGGTGGTATGCCGTCTTTTTATCGCCAGACACTGGGGAGTATTGCCATGATTTTCATGAACCGCAGTGCCGGTGTCTACGGTGATGCTGCTGTTGCCGCGATGGCAATAGTAACACGAGTATTTCAATTTGTGATATTGGTAATGATTGGGTTTGGCCAAGGCTTTCAGCCGGTGTGCGGGTTTAACTATGGGGCAAAACGATATGATAGGGTGCTGCGTGCCTTCTGGTTCAGCGTTAAAGTTTCGGTGACATTCTTGGTGTTCATGGCTGCAATCGGTTTTGTGTTCTCATCTAATATAGTGGCAGCCTTTCGAAAAGAAGATTTGGAGGTTATAGCAATCGGAACTCGCGCTTTTAGGTATTATTGCATTGCGTTCCCGCTTTCTTCATGGGTTGTAATGACTAATATGCTGCTTCAAACAATAGGCAGATCATTTGAGGCTTCAATTGTTGCAATGTCACGGCAGGGCCTGTTTTTCTTACCGGCAATCTTGATTTTGCCTCGCAAGCTGGGCCTCCTTGGTGTTCAAATCAGCCAGCCCATATCGGATCTTTGCTCATTTTTAATTGCATTGCTGCTAGGGCTTCGCGTATTAAATGAGCTAAAATCGCTGCATGAAGAAGTCGAAATTGCCAAAGGAGATAAATGCGGTGAAGTATATATATCCTGCCTTAAAGAAAGCAGAGCACACCAAAACTAATACATTTTGCCAATTGAAATAGAGACCTCGCCTTTTAAGGGAGGTCTCTATTTTACATATAAAGTGTTTGAATTTTTGCTATAATATTAACATACTATGATAACTGTATATCCGACGTGTCATAGGTGAACTCTACAAGCCATCTATTCATGAATATAGGAATATCACATCTTACTGCTAAGGCTATGGCATCGCTTGGTCTGGAATCTAGCACAATGGATTGGCCATTTTGGTTTATGTGAATTTCAGCATAATAAGTATTACCTTTTATACTAGTAATGACAACTTTTTCTACAACTCCGCCGAGTTTTTCGATAGCTGTTTTTAAAAGATCAGGAGTCATTGGCCTGGGTGGTTCTACTCCCTGAATGGGCATAACTATGTTGTGAGCTTCCAGCCCACCTATAACTATAGGGAGCACCATTTTTTCTTTCTCCTTGTCAACCAACAGGACTGTAAAATTCCCGCCAATGTCGACAGTTACAGTTTTGACCTTCATTTCAATCATATGATTCACCTCAGTAAAATGATGAGGTAAAAATTTTCCTCTAAATCTATTATAACAATAACACATATTGGTAGCAAATAAAAAGGCAACCTTGCGGTTTGCCTGGTGTCTCACTGACAACCTTTCTATATAGTGTAATAACCCGTATGGGACAATCATCATCTGCTCCGCTGTACAGCGGATTCCTACTTTTTGACACACAGTCAAACATTATGTTGCTGATAGTATTTTTGCTGAATCAATCCAACCCTTTACACATTCTTTTTATATATCTGTCTCATATCTTATTTATGTGCTCACCTTTTAATATTTTAGTTGTTCCAAATCTCCACCAGGCCTTCTTTTAGGTCAACATCGTTGATGATCTTGTCTTCAATTTCCCAACAGTCAAAAAACTATAAAAATCTTTTAAATCTAGCATTTTTTATTAACGATTAATTATTACAGGTATGGGGATAAAACCAGGCGTAATATGCCGACACTGGTATATAGAAGGTCAAATGATTTCATTAGTCGAGATTGTGTGTTAAAATAAAGTTAAAACAATGAATTAATTGTCGATTCAGAATCTAATATCGTGATTTCCAAGCAAACTAATATTTTGTTGAAAGGAGGCTTTTAATGTTTCAGGATCGGCAGGATGCGGCAATGCAATTGGCTGAAAAGTTAAAGACATATAAAAATGATCCGGCTAGCATAGTATTAGCCATCCCTAGAGGTGGTGTCATCATTGCCGATGTGGTGTGTGAACAGCTGAATCTTCCCATGGATATTGTGGTTACAAGAAAGCTGGGAGCCCCCTACAATGAAGAGCTGGCGATAGGTGCAGTAGATTCAAGGGGCGGTACGATTTTAAATCACAATATTATCTTCAGGCTCCGCGTACCCGAGGCATATATTGAAATAGAGGCTAAGCGTAAGGCTGAAGAGGCTAGAACTAGGCTGAAACAGTACAGGGGAACGGACGAGTATGAAAGTTTGTCGGACAAGAATGCTATTGTTGTTGATGATGGTATAGCCACCGGATATACCGTAATGTCGGCAATAAATTTTTTGAAAGGCCTAAAGCCAAAAAAGTTGATTTTAGCCACGCCCGTTATAGCGCCTGATACCAGGGTAAAGATGGAAAAAATAGTGGATGAGTTGATATGCGTAAAATCGGAAGATCCCTTTTATTCTGTTGGCCAGTTTTACTACAAGTTCTTTCAGGTAACTGATTCTGAAATCATGGATGTCTTGGCAAAAAGAAGATTCCCAAGGCAGTGACCATGTTCTGTCGTTTTTAAAATTAAAATTCGAAGATTAATAAAAAAGGGGCTCTTGCATTCTTTTGCAAAAGCCCCTTCTCCTTATATTTCTACAGATTCGCCGGGTTTTAGGATGATTACTTCCGTTTGGGTTCTTGCCTCCACCAGCTTTTTAAATTCCATGGGGTCCCTTTGTATGGCAGGGAAGGTGTTGTAGTGCATAGGTATCACCTTTTTGGGCTTGATCATTTCCACTGCCTTGGCTGCATCTTCAATTCCCATGGTGTAGATATCGCCTATGGGCAAGAGTGCTAAATCTATTTCTTCACTTTCAAGTAAACTCATGTCACCAAAAAGGGCCGTATCTCCTGCAAAGTATATTTTTTTGCCTATTAACTCTACTACAAAACCAGAGGCACTGCCCCCTGCCACTCCGCTGCTGTGGAAGGCCTGGAAAATCTTCACGCTGCCAAAATCCGCCGGAAGCCTTCCGCCCAAGTTGCCTGCCTGGACCTTTATTCCTTCCTTTTCAAAGATTTGCGCCACTTCAAAAACGGCATATACTGTAGCATCACTATTTTTGGCAATTTGTATTGCATCGCCTAGATGGTCAGAATGGGCGTGGGAGACAAAAATGTGCGTAACTTTTACTTCATCGGCCTTTTTTGCTGCCAGGGGATTTCCCGTTAAAAAGGGGTCAAAGAGGAGGGTGTAGCTCTCTTCCGTTATTAAAAAAGCTGCGTGACCCAAGAATTCAACCTTCATCAAAATCACCTCAACTTTTTGACTATTATATCAAAACAGCTGCCGTATTGACAAATTATCGGAAATTAGACCGGGAGCTTGAATATGCTATAATAAAGTAAAGTGATGGGTTAAAGTGAGGTTTTGCTTATGGGCTTTAGATTTAGAAAGAGCATAAAATTAGCTCCCGGTGTGAGGCTAAATCTAGGGAAAAAGAGCGCTAGTATCAGCTTTGGCACGAGGGGCTTGAGGCACACCATAAGCACTAGCGGCAGGAGGACCGTATCCATCGGCGTGCCGGGTACCGGTATCTATTACACAAAAAGCAGCAAAGTTGGCAGCAAGCTTGGCAGCAAATCTGCAGCCAGGGACGATAGTGCAGACCCCTATCAGGAAGTAGCAGAGTTTGAGGAGGCTCTTGAATACATAACATCCCTTCACGAAAAATGTGATTATGAGTACGACTGGGAAGCAATAGCAAAAGAGCCGCCCCCTTTTAAGGCGGGAGATAAGGGGCCAAATGAATTATCCGCTTTGGAGAAATTGGAAAGCTTTAAGCCTAGTATTTTAGGAAGAGTTTTTAAGTCTTTGGAAGCGAAGCGAAGGGCAGAACTCGAAGAAGAAGTTATAAAAGCCGTAGAAGAGGATAAGAAGCTGTATGAGGCCTGGGAAAAACAAAGGAGGCTAGCCGAATCGGTATTGAACCGCGATACAAGAGCCTACGGAACCCTGCTAAAAGACATAAAGTTTTGCAGTGAACTGGCAGGCCTTGTCAACTCCTTTAGCTTTCAAATCCCCGATGCAGACTCCATGATAATTGACTGTCATATCAACCTGGAAGATGTAATCCCAACTCACTATAAGACCCTGACTAAGACCGGCAGGCTCTCTATTAGAAAATATAGTAAGACTGACTACCATGCTATTTCGAAACTGTACCTAACAAGTCTCATGTGGCGCATTGCCAGAAATATATTGGGCCTTTTGCCGTTACAATCAGTGACTATAAACATCCTGACCTGCGTAGTAGATACCAGCTTGGGGCAGGTTATGAACATAACGACTTTATCGGTAAAAATAGACAAAAGCATCTTCGACAAATTGAACTTTGACTTGATTGACCCCTTTGATGCTTTAGTGAACTTTGAGCACAATGTGAGGTTTTTGAAGACAAAGGGCTTTCAAGCAGTAAAAAAATTAAACGATTAGACTAAAGGGTGGAAGTTATTGACATGTTACTTGGAGCTTTTATATCCATTTCAAAAGGCTATGAGCACGCTTTAAAAGAGGCACTTTCTATTGGGGCAAACACCATGCAGTTTTTCACTCGAAATCCCCGGGGCAGTGCTGCCAAAGCCTTAGATGCTGCTGACATAATGAAGATGAAAGCGCTTATAAAGGAAACAAGTTTTGGCCCCATAGTAGCCCACGCCCCTTACACATTAAATCTTGCCTCTGGGAAAAAAGAGGCAAGGGAATTTAGCATGAGGGTCTTGAGGGAGGATTTGGAGCGGATGGAAGTCGTAGGAGCTCTCTACATTGTGCTCCATCCCGGCAGCCACGTAGGTGCCGGCGTGGATAGGGGGATACGAAAAATAGCTTCCGCTTTAAAAGAATTTGCATGTGGTCGTGAAAAAGTGATGGTGCTTCTTGAAACAATGTCAGGTTCCGGCAGCGAAGTGGGATATACTTTCGAGCAATTGTATGAAATCATGGATTTGACAGGGAATCCCGATGCCTTTGGAGTGTGTTTTGACACCTGCCACGTCCTAGGAGCCGGATACGACATAGTTGAAAGCCTGGATGAGGTGCTTTTTGATTTTGATAAAATCTTGGGGCTTTCCAAGTTAAAGGTAGTCCATCTCAATGACAGCAAGTTTCCTTTGGGGAGTCGTAAGGACAGGCACGCAAGCCTGGGAGAGGGAGAGCTGGGACTAGATGCAATAAAAAGAATCATAACACATCCCAAATTACAGGACAAGCCTTTTCTGTTGGAGACTCCAGGTGGTATTGAAAATTACAAAAAGGAAATAAAGATGCTAAGGGCAGTTGCTGAAAATTAAAGCGGTTAAAGCTCTCAAAGATACGGGGAAAGGTCCTGAGGGTGAACCTTTAGAGACCTTTCCTTTTTATTATTGAATTGAATTATTTATTATCGTTTTTACCTATTAAACATATTGACAAATATTTGTCAATGTAGTATCATCTAACTAGGATTGTGAAAATAGTAACAAACATAAAATTATAAAAAGAAAAGAGGAGTTCAAATGGTAAAGATTCTTTTTGAAAGAGACCTTTGCCTTGGTTGCAAGACCTGCGAACTGGCCTGTGCGGCAGCTCATTCAAAGACGAAAAGTATAGCTGGCGCCATAAGGGAAAACAAGATTTCTCGAATCAGAATAAAAACCAAAGGCGGCAAATTGAAGTTGGAACAATGCATGCTCTGCAAAAATCCTCGCTGTATTAGTGTATGTCCGACAGGAGCCCTGTCAAAGGACGAGGAAAGCGGAATTATTCTAGTCGATGAGATGTCATGTACCGGCTGCGGCCTGTGCGAAGATGCATGTCCTTTTGGTGCTATAGAATTACATACATTTCCCACCATCTGCGACAGATGTGCCCATTCAGAAGAACCCCTGTGTGCCTTATCGTGTCCCACAAGAGCATTAAAAGTTAAGATAGTATAAAAAACATGAGGTGATTTTATGTCTGGAGACTTCAAGTGTCTGAGCTGTGATGCAGCAAACTACAAGTTAATGGAAAAGGCGAAAAATGAAAACATTGAGACCGTTTGGGATAGGGCTGAAGCCATGCAACCCCAGTGCGGCTTTGGAGAGATGGGATTGTGCTGTACCAATTGCTCCATGGGCCCCTGTCGCATAGTAAAGGTCAGCGAAGACGGTCCTAAGAAAGGCATTTGCGGTGCTGACGAAGACACCATAGCGGCCAGAAACCTTGCCAGGGCTATAGCAGCAGGATCAGCGGCCCACTCGGACCACGGTCGAGATATTGCCCATGCCCTGCACTATGCTGCGAAAAATCCCGAATCAGGTTACGAGGTAAAGAATTCCGAAAAACTCATTTCACTAGCCAAAGAATGGGGTATAGAAACTGAAAATTTGGATATAGAAGATATCGCAGCAAAGGTATCCGAAGTTGCCCTCCAGGAATTCGGCAAACCTTTCGGCCATCTTAGATTTACTGAGAGGGCAACAAAAGGCAGACTGGACATTTGGAACAAAATGAACGTGCTGCCTCGAGCTATAGATAGAGACATCGTCGAAGTTTTGCATTCAACACACATCGGCTGTGATGCCGATTATAGAAACATCATGACTGCGGCGACGAGAGCTGCACTAAGTGACGGATGGGGCGGTTCCATGATTGGAACGGAACTATCCGACATAATTTTCGGCGTTCCCGAGCCTCACGAAATCGAAGCAAACCTCGGAGTTCTCAAGGAAAATGAAGTAAACATAGTAATCCACGGCCACGAGCCAACACTGTCAGAGGCGATACTTGTTGCAGTAAATGACAAAGAATTAATAGAACTTGCCAAAAAACAGGACGCGGAAGGGATAAACCTGGTAGGCATGTGTTGCACGGGTAATGAAATCGCCATGCGCCATAATGTTCCCATGGCAGGCAACTTCTTCCAGCAGGAGTTAGCGATAGTAACAGGTGTCGTAGACGCCATGGTAGTCGATGTTCAGTGCATTATGCCCGCCTTGTCACAAGTGGCAAAATGCTATCATACAAAGCTCATTACAACTTCACCTAAAGCCAAAATTCCGGGCGCCATACACATGCAGTTTGACGAAGCAAAAGCAATAGAATCAGCCAAAAAAATCGTTCGGGAAGCAGTGCTCAATTTCAAAAACAGAACAGGAAATACCTTCATTCCGGAAGAAAAATCAAAAGGATTAGTAGGCTTTAGCAATGAATCAATCATAAGCGCCTTGGATGGTGTCACGAACAGCTTTGCACATCCTCAGGGAACCGTAAAACCGTTGGTAGATGCCATCAAATCCGGAGTACTGCGCGGAGCAGTAGCCATCGTAGGTTGTAACAATCACAAGGTTCCCCACGATAAAGGCCATGTAGAACTTGCTAAAGAATTAATCAAAAATGACGTATTAGTTGTTACCACCGGATGCGGTGCCTATGCCTGCATAAAAGCCGGCCTCATGACAAAAGAAGCCGCAAAACTGTGCGGCCAAGGCCTTGCCACCGTCTGCGAACTGGTGAAAATTCCACCGGTGCTGCACATGGGCTCTTGTGTTGACATAAGCAGAATACTACTCCTGCTTTCAGAAGTAGCAAAGTTCATGGATGTGGACATAGATGATTTACCCGTTGCCGGAGCGGCTCCCGAATGGATGTCAGAAAAAGCTTTATCTATCGGAACATATGTTGTGGCTTCAGGCGTATATACCATGTTAGGAGTAGCGCCCCAGGTGACCGGTTCTGAAAACTTAACCAAATTCCTCACCGAGGATGTAGAAGCTATCTATGGCGGAAAATTTGACATAGAATCAGACCCGAAAGAAGCCGCCAAAAAGATTATTGAGCATATTGAAACAAAACGAAAAGCCTTGGGAATTTAACAAGCCCCAGGATATTAAGGATGTGTTGCCCATGAAAATAGCCATTACCGGCAAAGGTGGCGTTGGCAAGACCACCTTTGCTGGAGTCCTTTCCAAAGTACTAGCAAAAGATGGATACAAAGTGCTTGCCGTTGATGCAGACCCCGATGCGAATCTTTCCATGGCCCTAGGCTTGCCTGGTGAAAAAATATCATCGATAACTCCACTCTCTGAAATAAAGGACTTAATAGCACAAAGAACAGAAGCCCGACCGGGAGTGACCGGCCAGATGTTCAAGTTGAACCCAAAGGTCGACGACATACCTGAAAAGTACTGTGTCGAACACGACGGAGTAAAACTTTTGGTCATGGGCACGGTTAAAGCAGGAGGTTCAGGCTGTATATGCCCCGAGCACGCCTTTTTGCGAGCACTGACCCAGCACCTGCTATTAGATTCACAGGAAGCTTTAATAATGGATATGGAAGCGGGAATCGAGCATCTGGGAAGAGCCACTGCAGGCTGTGTCGATGCTTTCATTGTAGTTGTAGAACCCGGCCAAAGAAGCATCCAGACCCTGAAAACTATAAAAAAGTTGGCTGGAGACCTTGGAATCACGAAAATTTTTGCTGTAGGAAATAAGATCAGGAATCAAGAGGAAAGGGAGTTTTTAATCAAAGCCTGTGAAGATGTTGAGCTTTTAGGTTTTCTCTCCTATGATCCGGAACTAATAGAAGCTGATAGGCAAGGCCAGACTCCTTTTAAAAGATGTATACTTTATACTCAACAGGTGGAAGCAATTAAGGACAATATACTGAAGTTGTTGGACAATTGATTTTGGCACAAAGCTCTGGACAGAAGAATGGCAAATCAGCTCCTTAGAAATCCACCCTCATCTTCTATCAGAGCTACTTTTAAAAAACAGCAAATATATTCAAGGGAGGAAGAAAAATGGCTTTTAAGAGCGACATTGAAATTGCCCAAGAAGCTAAATTAGAGCACATCAAGGATGTAGCCGCTAAAATTGGCCTAACTGAAGACGACCTGGAATACTACGGCAGATACAAGGCCAAAATCGACTACAACCTGCTAGAGCGGTACAAGGACAAGCAAGATGCCAAGCTCATATTGACGACGGCTATCAATCCTACACCTGCCGGAGAAGGCAAAACCACCACTACCGTCGGCTTAGGCGATGCATTAAGAAAGCTTGGTAAAAATGCCATGATTGCCCTTAGAGAACCTTCGCTTGGCCCCGTCTTTGGAGTAAAAGGCGGCGCAGCAGGGGGCGGCTATGCCCAGGTAGTTCCCATGGAAGACATAAACCTTCATTTTACGGGGGATTTCCATGCTATAGGTGCAGCCAACAATCTCTTGGCGGCCATGGTTGACAACCACATTTACCAGGGAAATGAGCTAAACATCGATCCCCGCCGCATTACCTGGAAGAGATGTGTGGACATGAATGACCGCCAGCTGAGGTTCGTGGTAGACGGCCTTGGCGGAAAAGCCAACGGAGTGCCCAGGGAAGACGGGTATGACATAACTGTAGCTTCGGAAATAATGGCAGTATTTTGCCTGGCCAGCGATATTGAAGACTTGAAAAATCGCCTTGCACGAATAATCGTAGGTTATACGTATGACGGCAAACCCGTTACAGCAGGGCAATTGAAAGCCCATGGCGCTATGGCGGCACTGCTTAAAGACGCCTTCAAGCCTAACCTGGTGCAGACCCTAGAGGGAACGCCGGCATTCGTACACGGAGGGCCTTTTGCCAATATCGCTCACGGCTGCAACAGCATCATCGCCACAAAAATGGCCATGAAGCTGGCGGATTACGTAGTGACGGAAGCAGGTTTTGGTGCAGACTTAGGTGCTGAAAAATTTTTGGATATAAAATGTCGCATGGCAGACCTGAAACCGGATGCAGTTGTGATAGTTGCAACTATTCGCGCATTGAAATATAATGGAGGAGTCAGTAAAGAAAATCTAAATGAGGAAAACCTGGATGCACTAAAGAAGGGATTACCAAACCTATTGAAACACGTGGAGAACGTAACGGAAAAATTCGGCATTCCGGCAGTTGTAGCCATTAACCAGTTCCCGACTGATACCGAGAAAGAACTTGCCCTTGTTCAGGAAGAGTGCAAGCGCTTAGGCGTAAATGCCGTGCTGTCCGAAGTTTGGGCAAAGGGCGGCGAAGGTGGCCTTGAGCTTGCAAAAGAAGTCGTGAGAATCATCGAAGAAGGCAAAAACAACTATAGGCCCATCTACGACTTGGACATGGGTTTGAAAGATAAAATAATTACCATTGCCAAGGAAATATACGGCGCAGACGGAGTAGAATTTGCGCCCGCAGCATTGAAAGAAATAAAAACCTTGGAAGAATTGGGATTCAGGAATGTGCCCATCTGCGTTGCAAAAACCCAGTATTCATTGACCGATGACCCCAAACTGTTGGGTCGACCCACCGGCTTTAAGATAAATGTAAGAAATGTGAGAATATCCGCCGGTGCCGGCTTTGCCGTAGTGCTTACCGGTGATATTATGACAATGCCCGGCCTTCCAAAACGCCCGGCAGCAGAAAACATTGATGTAGATGCAAACGGAAGAATAACAGGACTATTTTAGAAATTAAAGTTCCAACAAAAGGTCGTCATGTAATTCCGCTCATGGGTTTACATGACGACCAAAAACAGATATTATTATATTATAGATTGTCTAGACATGTATATAATTATGAGAAAGACCTAACAATCACTATCGGTAAAAATGTTCAAATTGATCTTTATTCGGCAAATCAAAACAGACTTAAAGGTGGTCTTCCCGTGGAACATCTAAAACTTTTCATTGCAGCCAGCAAAGACACACCGGACCTGCCAGGCTTCTTTCAGGTCAAATACGGAGGAGAATTCGCTGCCCGAAAGTTCTTACCCCATCTTACAAACTTTAAATACAATCCCCACTTGTGCACTAAATCCTGCTTTGAATTCAGGCAAAGATTCCCGCTGGATTATACGGAATATTTAGCAGGCATCATGCTTTTTCCCTCTGTCCTCCCTGAACTTATTGATGATGCCGAATCATATGTAAAGGAACCTATCCCAACTCATGATGTGTTCGTAGCCGTAGGTGTGCATCCGGACATACTCATTGAACTCATAAAGCGAGTTTCGGATGCCGGCTGCAAAGCGGTGGTAGTTCCTCGGGAAGACCCGGCTTGGCTGACTACATCCCTGGTTGATAAATTAAAGGGCCTGTGTGAAGAAAAAGGACTAGAATATGCTTTCCCTCGGCCATTCTGTTCACTTTCGAAAGGAAAGTTTGAATATATAAACAATTTCATAGATCAATTCAAGATAGGAAAACCGCAATACAGGCTTGTAACCGATAACAAGGGGAATGTAAGAGATGTAGATGTTAAATGTTCATCTCCCTGCGGAGCTACCTATCATGTAGCTTCGGGGCTCATAGGGTTAAATAAGGAAGACATAGTCGATACGGCCAACAAGTTGTGGCATACCTATCCTTGCCTTTCTAGCAGTCAAATGGACCCTGATATAAACGACTCGCCTATGCACTTAGCGGCATACATCAACTTATATGCGGCAAGGGATGCTCAAAAAAACTCTGAGGAGGGAAGCCAGTGTTAATCGAAAAAAGCTGTAAGGATTTTGTAGAGGTCTTGGCCTCTAAGGAACCGGTCCCCGGAGGAGGAGGCGCTGCGGCCTTAGTTGGTGCCATAGGCATGGCCTTAGGCAACATGGTAGGCAACTTAACTGTTGGTAAAAAGAAGTATAAAGACGTGGAAGCAGAAGTCTATGAGATCATGGAAAAGGCGACAAAGTTACAGCAAGATTTACTGTCAATGGTAGACGGCGATGCCGAGGTTTTTGGCGAAGTGGCCAAGGTATACCGCATGCCAAAGAATACGGATGAAGAAAAAGCTGCTCGGGAAGAGGCTATGGAAAAGGCGTTAAAACATGCCTGCAGCGTGCCCATGGACATTATCAAAGCGGCCTTGGAAGCTATTAAGCTTCAGGCACGGCTTGGAGAAATAGGTTCCATCATGGCTTTAAGTGACGTGGGCGTGGGAGTGCTGTGTTTGAAAGCTGCCTTAATTAGCGGAAAGCTGAATGTAATAATAAATTTGAACGGAATCAAAGATGAGAGCTTTGTCTCAAAGGTCAGCGAGGAAATGGATGCCTTGGTGGAAGAGGGCATCAAGATTGTCGATGAAACTTACGCAAAAGTTGAAGAACGGCTTAAAAATTAAGGGGGTTTGGCAAATGACTAAAATACTCAGCGGCAAAGAAGTAGCGGCATCGTTAAAGGAAAAGCTTGTGGCCGAAGTTGAAAAGCTCAAGGAATCAGGCAAGGCTCCCAGCCTTTGCATAGTGATGGCAGGAGATCGGCCCGATTCAGCATCGTACATCAAAGGTGCCGTTAAGCGGTGCACCGATATCGGCATAGACTGTCATGTGGAAAAACTTCCTGAAGAAATCAGTCAGGATGAGTTTTTGGAAGTCCTTGACAGGTTGAACAATGATTCAAAGATACACGGTATTATCATTATGAGGCCGCTTCCGGAGCAGATTTCGGAAGATGTTGTCAAGTATAAAATAGCTCCTGAAAAGGACGTGGACTGCTTTAATCCCATCAATGTCAGTAAAGTGATGAGCGGCGACAGCGATGGGTTTCCTCCATGTACACCTCAAGCGGTAATTGAGATTTTAGACCATTACGGAATCGAAATCAAGGGTAAAAGGGCAGTGGTTATTGGAAGGAGCATGGTTGTAGGCAGGCCTTTGGCGATGATGCTACTCAAGCGCCATGCTACCGTGACAGTATGCCACACCAGGACCAAAGACCTGGCCGGTGAAGCCAAGAGAGCCGAGATACTCATTGCAGCGGCAGGAAAGGCTCGAATGGTTACAAGGGATATGCTTAGCGAAGGGGCAGTTGTAATAGACGTTGGAATTAACTTTGATGAAAATGGGAAGCTCTGCGGCGATGTGGACTTTGACGATGTAAGTGAAATCGCGGGCCAGATTACTCCCGTCCCCGGAGGTGTTGGTTCTGTAACATCCACGGTACTTGCCAAGCACGTAGTCGAAGCATTTAAACAACAAGAGGGGCTATAGGAGGAAAATTTTATGATTATATCCAAACAAAAACCTTTTGAGGAAATACTAAATTTTTTGAAGGGTAAAGATAAAATTTTCATAACGGGTTGCAGCTTGTGTGCCACATCCTGTATGACAGGTGGCCAGCAGCAGATCGATGAAATGAAAAACAAGCTTGAAGAACACGGCAAAACCGTAACCGGAACCACAGTTTTAGACCCGTCCTGTCACAGATTGCAGGTTAGAGCAACTCTCAAAAAACAAAAGGTCGAACTAGCAAGTGCCGATGCGGTTTTATGCATGGCCTGCGGAGACGGTGCCCAGACGGTGGCAGCTTTTGCGAAAATCCCGGTATACCCTGCCAATGACACCCTGTTCATAGGTGAAGTAGAGAGAATAGGCCATTTTCACGAGGCTTGCAAAGCCTGCGGCCAGTGCGAACTTGGATGGACTGCCGGCATTTGCCCCATAACAAAGTGCGCCAAGAGCTTGCTAAATGGCCCATGCGGTGGAGCAACAAACGGCAAATGCGAGGTGGATCCAGACAATGACTGTGCATGGGTTTTAATATACAACCGACTGAAAGAACAAGATATGCTTGACACACTGCTGGAGATAAAGGGCCCCAAGGATTACAGCAAGGCGGCACATCCCAGAAAGTATGTCGTCGGTAGATAGGAGGAAGGTCGGATGAATCTGAAGGAAAAATTGGCAAGAGGAGACTTTGTTATCACTGCTGAAATGGCTCCACCAAAAGGCATTGACTTTGGCCACATTAGGGAGTGTGCCAGGGCGGTCAAGGGAAGGGTAGATGGAGTAAATGTCACGGATTTTCAAAGTGCCGTAGTGAGGGCTTCTTCCCTGGGAGGAGCAAAAATGCTGCTGGATGAGGGCCTGGAACCGATTATGCAGATTACCGGCAGGGACAGAAACCGCATAGCTATTCAGGGCGAGCTGCTTTCAGCGGCAGCTTTGGGCATCAAAAATGTATTGGCACTGACCGGAGACCATCCCAGCATAGGGGACCATCCGGATGCCCGCGGAGTATTTGACATGGATTCGGTAAATATTCTTCAAGCGGCAACAAAACTTATGGAGGGACAGGATTTAAACGGCAATGAGCTTTCAGGGACACCCGAGTACTTCTTGGGAGCCAGTGTGACACCTTTATACGATCCCTTAGAGCTGCAGATAATTAAGATGAAGAAAAAAATACAGGCGGGTGCGAAGTTTTTCCAAACCCAGGCTGTTTATGATATAGATGTCATTAGGAGTTTCATGGACGAAATAAAGGATCTAAACACCAAAGTGCTGGTAGGAGTCATACCGCTAAAATCTGCCGGTATGGCAAAATATATGAACAACAACGTTCCGGGTATCCAGGTGCCTGATGAGATAATTGAGAGAATGAGAAAAGCTGAAGACAAGACAAAAGAAGGGCTAAATATCGCAGCTGAATTTATCGAACAAATAAAAGAAGAGAAAATATGCGACGGAGTCCACATCATGGCCATTGGGGCAGAGGAAAATGTCCCCACACTTCTTGACATGTGTGGATTCTAGATGACAGGAGGCTTGGTGGTGACTAAAAGAATAGCAATATTAGGTGCTGGCCCCGGTGGATACGTGGGGGCCATCAAAGCGGCAAAAATGGGAGCTCAGGTTACACTAATTGAAAAGGACACGGTAGGAGGGACCTGTCTTAATAGGGGCTGTATTCCAACAAAGGCGCTCCTTGCATCAAGCGATGTTTTGACAAAGATAAGACAGGCCAAGGATTTTGGAATTTTAGTAGATGGTGATATCAGGCCCGACATCGATTTCATAATGGACCGGAAGGATAAAGTAGTGGAGCGCTTGGTCCAGGGCATAGAGTTTTTGCTCGACAAAAACAATGTCAGGCTTGTCAAAGGCACAGGCAAAATAACAGACAGGAATAAAGTTGAAGTGACTAAAGAAGATGGCAGCAAAGAGGACGTTGAAGCGGATGCCATAATTATTGCCACCGGCTCATCACCTGCCCAAATTCCCATCTTCCCCTATGATGGCGAAAGGGTTATTACAAGTGATGAAGCGCTAAATTTGAGGCAGATTCCAAAGAGCATGATCATTGTTGGAGCCGGGGTTATCGGATGCGAATTTGCAATGTTTTTCAACAACCTGGGCACTTCCATTACCATAGTGGAAATGATGGATCATGCCCTGCCCCTGGAAGATAAGGAAATCGGCAGTGAAATGGCAAAAGCGATGAAGCGCAAGAAGATAAAGCTAATGCTGAAGACCAAGATTGAAAGTGCCGAAAAAACCGATACCGGCGTTAAGGCTATTCTCGATAACGGGAAAGAAATCGAGGCAGATATAATGCTGGTTGCTATCGGCCGCAAGGCCAATATTGCCGATATAGGCCTTGAGCAGTTGGGAGTTGCCACTGATAGAGGCAGGATACTTGTCGATGAATATATGGAGACAAATGTGAAAGGAATTTACGCAATCGGAGATGTGGTGCCAGGAGCACAACTTGCCCACCTAGCCTCAGCCGAGGCAGAATGCGCTGTGGAAAATATCATGGGAAACAATATCCAAATGGATTACTCTGCGGTCCCTAGAGGAGTGTTTACAGACCCCGAGGTATCGGGAGTGGGGCTTACTGAAGAAGAAGCAGTTGCCAAGGGTTACAGCATTAAAAAAGGAGATTTTGCCTTTAGAGGTCTCGGAAAAGCCCAGGCAATGGGAGAGTTTTTCGGCAAGGTTAAAGTCATCGTCGATGAGCAAACAGACAAATTACTGGGAGCTTCAATCATCGGGCCCAATGCGACGGATATCATCCACGAACTTGCAGTAGGCGTAAGATATGGACTTACAGCAGAGCAGCTCGGCAGAGTCATTCACTCACATCCCACATTAAGCGAAGCGGTAATGGAAGCCCTTCAAGATGTAAACGGCAAATCAGCCCATAAAGTATAAGGAGATGATAGTATGGCTTACACTGTAGCCGTTGCCGGAAAAGGCGGAACCGGCAAAACCACCCTGGCAGGTTTTTTAATCGATTACCTGGTAGAAAAAAGTTTAACACCGGTCCTGGCGGTTGACGCAGACCCCAATGCCAATTTAAATGAAGTCTTAGGTGAAGACATCGAGATAACCTTGGCAGATATCAGAGAAGATGTGAGCATAAAGAATCGCGACGGGAATTTGCCGGGTGGCATGAGCAAAACTGACTATATTAATTACAAACTCCAGCAGGCCATAATTGAAGGCAAGGGATTTGACTTATTGGTCATGGGGAGGCCGGAAGGAGAAGGTTGCTACTGCTTTGCCAACGGCATTTTGAGAGAAGCAACCGACAGGCTCTCAGACAACTACAAAGTATTAGTCATCGACAATGAAGCAGGCCTTGAGCACCTGAGCCGGCGAACCACCAAGAACGTGGACATAATGTTTGCAGTGAGCGAATGCTCCAAGCGTGGAATCCAGGCGGCGGCTAGAGTGAAGCAGCTCATCGAAGAATTAAAGCTAGATGTGAAGGAACTTTACCTCATAGTAAACCGGGTCCCTGACGAAGGGCTGTCCGATGACATAAAGGCAGCTATAGAAGGCTACGGCTTAAAATTAGCCGGCACTGTTCCCCTTGACGCGAAAGTCTTCGAGTATGACAACAAGGGCATACCCCTTGTCAAGCTGCCCAAAGACTCCGTGGCAGTAAATGCCGCAAGGCAAATTTTTGACGAGGTGTTAATTTCCCATATAAAGGCTTAAAGCCCATATGTCAATAAATAATTGGAGGAGATACTATGGCTTATAAAATGCCAACACAAAAGTATTCTGGCAAAATCAATGAAGTTACAATTGGAACCGACCTAAAAATAGGCGGCGAATCGGTCCTTCCCTTTTACAGCTTTGACGGCGATATCGGAAACAAACCGGCCATCGGCATGGAAATATGGGATGTATATCCAGAATCCTGGCCTGAAGCTGTGCTAAACATTTTCAAAGATGTGGTCGATGACCCGGTAAAATGGGCCAAGTTTTGCATAGAAAACTACAATCCCGATTTTATATGCCTGAAGTTTGAAGGTGCAAATCCTGACGGCCTTGATAGGTCACCGGAAGAATGCGCCGAGGTTGCGAAAAATGTAGCCGACAATGTCAATGTACCCCTGGTTATTGCGGGCTGTCAAAACAGCGAAAAGACCGCCAAAGTCTTTACAAAAGTCGCTGAAGCATTGGCCAATAAAAACTTCGTATTCCTGTCTGCTGTAGAATCCAATTATAAAGAAGTGGGAGCGGCGGTTGGCCTTGCCTATGGCAACATAGTCGCTGCCGAATCCTCCGTCGACCTAAACCTTGCAAAGCAGCTAAACATACTAATCACCCAGCTTGGCATCCAGCCGGATAGAATGGTCATGGATCCCGGATGTTCGGCGGTGGGATATGGCTTTGAGTACGTAGTTACCACTATGGACAGGATAAGACTCGCAGCTCTCCAGCAAAATGACAGCACCCTGCAGGTGCCAATGATTTTACCCGTATCCTTTGAAAGCTGGAAGGTAAAGGAATCTATCGCCACGGAAGACGATGCGCCCGAATGGGGCAGCCAGGAAGACAGGGGCGTCGGCATGGAGATTTCCACTGCAGTTGGAGTTCTCGCAGCCGGTGCCAATGCGGTAATTCTCAGGCATCCCCGTTCAGTTGAAGTAGTTCGCAATTTTGTAAACCAGATGACCGAATAAGTAAAGGAGAGATGAATTATGGCCCTCAATGGCATGCAAATATATAAATTACTGCCAAAGAAAAACTGTAAAGAGTGCGGATTCCCCACCTGCCTGGCCTTTGCCATGAAACTGGCACAGGGGAACGTGGAGGCGGAAAAGTGCCCTTACATGTCGGATGAAGCCAAGGCACAGCTTGCTGAAGCCACAGCACCTCCCATGAGAACCGTAAAATTCGGTGCAAAAGATTTCGAATATGCTCTTGGCGGAGAGACGGTGCTTTTCAGGCATGAAAAAACCTTTGTCAACCGCCCCAGATTTGCGGTAATGTTTTCAGACACAATGAGCCCTGAAGAAGTTGATAAAAAGATCAATAACATCAATGCCGTAGACTATAACAGGATCAACGAAGAAATGTACGTGGAAATAGCTGCATTCAGGTGCGAGAGCCAGGACAAAGATGCATTTATCGGCCTCATTAAAAAAGTCATGGAAAATTGTCCCAAGGTAGTACCCATGATCATCACTGAAAATGCAGAGATTGCAGCCGCAGCAGTAAATGAGTGTGCAGATAGAGGTCCCATACTCTATGGTGCCAATGGGGAAAACTACGAGGCGATGGTAAACTTGGCAAAGGATAAGAAGCTGCTGCTCGGAGTTACCGCATCAGGTAAAGAAAGCTTGTATGAACTGGTAGAGAAGATTCAAAATACCGGCTATAGGGAATTGTTGCTGGATGCAGGCAGCCGCAACTTGAAAAATGCCTTTGATGATATGGTAAACATAAGAAGGACTGCCCTTTTGTCCGGCGACAGGACCTTCGGATATCCCACAGTTGCCTTTGTCTGCGATATGGCAGAAGATAAGATGATGCAGCTGGCCTGCGCGACACTCTTTGTTCAAAAATATGCGTCTATAATCGTCTTAAGCGATATCGATTACTCAATGGCATTGCCACTGTTCGCTCACAGGCAAAACATCTTTACAGATCCTCAAAGACCGATGCGGATAGAACAGGGCATATACAAGATAGGTGACGCCAATGAAGAATCACCGCTTCTTGTTACTGTTGACTTTGCATTGACCTATTTCATAGTTTCGGGAGAAGTTGAAAGGTCGAAGGTGCCTTCTTGGGTCTTGATACCCGATGCAGGTGGATACTCGGTGCTTACTGCTTGGGCTGCCGGCAAGTTTAACGGCAAATCAATAGCTAATGCGGTAAAAGAATTTGAAGTAGAAAACAAACTAAAGACCAGAGAACTTATAATCCCCGGCAAAGTAGCCGTGCTCAAAGCCGATATAGAAGATGAGCTGCCGGGCTGGAAAGTTGTGGTTGGCACCGAAGAAGCTGCCACCTTACCTAATTTCTTGAAGAACTATCGACAGGCCGTATCTTAAATAGTACCTTTACGTTGTGTGGAAAGATTGTCCGGTGAAGATATGGGCAGGAATTTCTTTCAAGCAAGTACCTTGTTGTGTACGAGAGCCAAGGTCTTGCATTGGGAATGGTGCCCTTATCTTTACCGGGTCGGGAAAAACAGAACAATTTAGGAGGAAGGCAAATGGCAAGATTTTTAACTATCGGTGAGAGAATTCACGTTATTTCACCAACTATCAGAAAAGCCCTTGAGGAGAGAAATCCGGAGCCCATTTTAAAGCGGGCCAAGGAACAGATTGACGCAGGTGCCAACTACCTGGATGTAAACATCGGGCCAGCAGACAGGGTCGGAGAAGAACTCATGCCCTGGGTAGTGAAGATTTTGCAGGATGAGTTTCCGGAAACACCCCTGTGCCTTGATACTGCCAACATGAAAGCCCTGGAAGCCGGGATCAAAGTTTACGATCGCACAGCAGGCAAACCCATAATCAACTCTGCCGATGCAGGTCCGAGGCTGGACATGGTAAATTTAGCCGCTGAATACGATGCCATAGTCATCGGCCTTTGCGCCAAAGAGGGCATACCTAGAGATAATGACGAGAGAATCATGTACTGCACTGAAATTTTAGAGCGGGCCATGGAAGCAGGTCTTGATCAGGAAAATATTCTCTTTGACCCCCTCTTTGTCGTAGTTAAGGGTATGCAGGACAAACAGCAAGAAGTGCTGGAAGCTGTCAGGCAGATTTCGGAAATGGGTCTTAAAACCACTGGTGGCCTCAGCAATGTTTCCAACGGTTGCCCCAAAGAAATTAGAGGTTTGATTGAAGCCACTTTCTGTGCCATGGCCATCCAGTGTGGTCTAACTTCTGCTATAATCAATCCATTAGATAAGCTAGTAATGGATGTAATAAAGACAGCCGATTTGATAAAAGAAAGATACTTATATGCCGATTCGTACCTTGAATTGTAATTAGCTTGAAAGCTAAAAATAAATGTCCTTGGAGGGATATGTATGACATTGTTTGACATTATTTTCACGGGTTCCGAGCAAGCCCTAGCTGCCGCTAAATCCTTGGTGGAAGATACTATCAAGGAATACGGCGAAGAAGAAAAAGTTGTTTTCCCAAATACGGCTTATAGCCTTCCCGTTATCTACGCAGCTACCGGACAGAAAATCGGGACCTTGGCAGAGTTGAAAGGGGCTTTGGGAATAATTGAAAGCCTCATAGTCAAGGAACAAAATCTCGAAAAGGCCTTGAACGCGGGTCTTGCAACAGCAGTAGCAGCAGAAGTTATAGAGGTCTGCAAATACGTGGGAGGAAAAACCCCATATGAGGACCCATGCGTAGGTTTTATCCCGGATACTGTGATCCGTTCAATGGGTGTGCCCCTGGTAACCGGCGATATTCCCGGTGTAGCTGTTGTGATCGGTGAAGCACCTACTGCAGAAGAGGCAGCAAAGATTATCAAGGATTATCAATCCAAGGGTATCCTGGTGACCTTGGTTGGCAAGGTTATCGACCAGGCCATCGAAGCAGGTGTTAAGATAGGCCTTGACTTTAGAGTAGTTCCCCTGGGATACGACGTGACTTCGGTAATCCACATTGTATCATTTGCAATAAGAGCAGCCCTTATTTTCGGAAATGTAACGCCCGGAGATTTAGCGGAGCTGTTAAAATACACCAAGGAAAGGGTTCCTGCCTTCGTGAATGCATTGGGACCCCTAAGCGAACTTGTGGTGTCAGCAGGAGCCGGTGCTATTGCCTTGGGCTTCCCCGTACTTACTGACCAGGATGTACAGGAAGTTCCCATGAACCTGATCGTTCAAAAGGATTATGACAAATTGGTTCAATCATCCCTTGAGGCTCGCGGCATTAAGATAAAAGTTACCGAGATTCCAATTCCCGTGGGATTTGCACCTGCTTTCGAAGGTGAAAGGGTGCGCAAGGACGATATGTTTGCAGAATTTGGTGGCGGCCGTACAACAGCATGGGAATTAGTCAAAATGCGTGAAATGTCGGAAGTAGAAGATCATAAGATTGAACTCATCGGTCCTGACGTAGATACACTTGGACCCGAAGGTGGCAAACTGCCCCTGGCCGTACTAGTTGAGGTAGCGGGTAAGAACATGCAGGAAGACTTTGAACCGGTAATGGAACGCAGAATCCACTACTTCATGAACTATATCGAAGGTGTTATGCATATCGGCCAGAGAGATATCGCCTGGGTGAGAATCAGCAAATCCTCCTATGAAGCAGGATTTAGGCTGAAACATATCGGTGAAGTTATGTATGCCAAGATGTTAGATGAGTTTGGCAGCATCGTTGATAAGGTGCAAGTCACAATTATCACTGACAAAGAAAAGGTAGAAGAATTGCTCAATGAAGTCGCACGCCCAAGGTACAACGCACGAGATGCAAGACTTGCTGGCCTTACAGACGAAAGTGTGGATACTTTCTACTCCTGCCTGCTGTGTCAATCCTTTGCACCCGCTCACGTGTGTATCGTAACACCGGAGCGCTTGGGCCTTTGCGGTGCTGTAAGCTGGCTTGACGCAAAAGCTACACACGAACTAGATCCCACAGGACCTTGTCAGCCCATAGTTAAAGGCGAATGCCTTGATGAAAGAAAAGGTCATTGGGCATCTGTAGACAAGGCAGTAACGGAACAGTCCAATGGTGCTACAACATCGGTAAACATTTATACCATTATGGAAGATCCCATGACTTCCTGCGGCTGTTTCGAATGCATCTGTGGAATCATGCCGGAAGCTAATGGCGTAATTATCGTCAACCGTGAATACCATGGCATGACACCTCTCGGAATGACCTTTGGCGAATTGGCTTCAACCACCGGTGGCGGAGTTCAGACACCTGGATTTATGGGCCACGGAAGACAATTTATCACCAGCAAAAAGTTCTTATATGCTGATGGTGGCTTGCAGCGGGTAGTCTGGATGCCTAAAGAATTAAAAGAAGCTCTTAAAGAAAAATTGATAGAGAGAGGCAAAGAAATAGGAATCGAAAACTTCTATGAAATGATTGCAGATGAAAGTGTTGGAACGGACCCGGATACAGTTGTGGAATTCTTGACCAATGTGGGTCATCCTGCACTAACCATGGATCCAATGTTCTAAAAAAGGGAAGGAGTTTTCATATGGAATTTCCAGGAGATTTGAAATATCATCAAGAGCATACATGGGCGAAAGTTGAAGGCGATGTTGCTACAGTCGGAATAACTGACTATGCCCAAGACCAGCTGGGCGAAGTTTTGTTTGTGGATTTGCCTGAAGTTGGCGATACAGTCACTCAGGGTGAGCCCTTTGGCAGCATAGAATCGGCTAAAGTTGCCTCAGACCTTTACGCACCCATTAGCGGAGAGATTATCGAAGTAAATGAAGCACTCGATGATGAGCCTGAGCTGGTAAACAGTTCACCTTATGAAGACGGTTGGATAATTAAGGTGAAAGTAAGCGATCCTGCTGAAGAGGCAAATCTCCTTTCTAGCAGTGACTACGAAAAAACCCTGGAATAATAGTCCCTACAAGCCACTTTTAACAAGTGGCTTGTAGTATTAATAAAATGGGAGCTTTAAATTGTATATTTCGAAGAAACAGATAGGGTGATAACCAATATGGATAAATGTATAGTTACCTTTTTGCCCATAGGTAAGGCTGTTGAGGTTGCCAAGGGCACCAATTTAATGGAAGCGGCACGAAAGGCCGGTGTATTTCTTGACGCCCCTTGCGGAGGCAAAGGCCATTGTGGCAAATGCCGGGTAACGGTCAAATCGGGCCAACACAAGCATGAATACACTCCCATTCTCACGGAAGACGAAATCCAGCAAGGCACGAGGCTTGCCTGTCTTACCTGGGTCCAAGAAGACATGACCGTTAAGCTTATGGAAGTGGATGTTGTCAACGACATAATGGTGGAAAATATAACGTCTAGAGCAAGCACAAAATTAGTCAACAGGGCTATTGATATTCTAAAGGATTCAGGTATTAAAGTTGGAACTAGTTTTAAGATTGTCCCTGTCAAGCTCCCCGAGCCTACAATAGATGACAATATCCCCGACCTGGAAAGGGTACAGCGAGAGCTGAAAAGCGTTTTGGGATGTACAATGGTAAATTGGACCATAGATGCACTGAGAAAGCTGCCTGTGCTGTTAAGGGATTCCGATTACGGAATAACCCTGACACTTTTGAAAAATGGAGGCGGATACGATGTCATTAATGTGTCTGCCGAAAGCAAGACCTCTTCTTATGGACTTTGTGTTGATGTAGGCACAACTACTGTGGCAGCCTGCTTGGTGGATATTGAGACCGGAGAAATAAAATCATCTGCCAACAGCGGTAACCTTCAGATGCAGTACGGTGGCGACATAATTAACCGCATTATCTATTCCACGAAGGAAAATGGACTGGAGAAACTCAACCATGCCATAGTTGAAGGCACCGTAAATCAGCTGCTCAGGGAAATGATAAAAGAGCTTGAAATTACACAAGACGAAATAGTTTTCTCGGTCTTTGCAGGTAATACAACCATGGCCCATCTGCTGCTGAGGGTTTATGCGGAAAATATCCGGCTGGAACCTTATATACCGGCATTTAGAAACGCACCTGCATTGAAGGCTGGCGACATTTCACTTGGTATAAACAAAAATGCCCCGGTATTTATTCTCCCCAATGTGGCAAGCTATGTGGGCGGCGATATAGTTGCGGGAGTTTTGGCATCGGGTCTGTGGAACGGTGACGAGACCGTGCTCTTTATAGATTTGGGCACCAACGGAGAAATAGTGCTGGGAAATAAGGAATGGATGTTGACCTGTGCTTGTTCGGCAGGACCGGCCTTTGAGGGCGGCGAAATCAGCTGCGGCATGAGGGCAGCCAGCGGTGCCATTGATGAGGTAAGAATTGATAGGCAAAATTTAAGACCCGTTGTCAGGGTCATCGGAGACACAAAACCCAAAGGCATATGCGGCTCTGGAATAATTGACCTTATTGCCGAAATGTTTTTAAAGGGTATAATAGATATGAAGGGGAAAATAAATCAAAACATAAAATCTGACAGAATAAGGTACAACCAGCATTTCGGCTGTTTTGAATACGTAGTAGCCTTCGGCAGTGAAACCAAGGACGGTCTAGACATAACAATAAATGAGATTGATATCGACAATTTCCTCCGGGCCAAAGGTGCCGTCTATTCCGGTGCAAAAACCCTTCTGAACAACATAGGAATGGATGTTTCCGATATTGACAGGGTCATCATCGCTGGAGGCATAGGGCAAAACCTTGATATAAACAATTCAATTACTATCGGCCTGTTGCCCGATTTACCCCATGAAAAATTTGAGTTTATCGGCAACAGCTCCCTCACCGGGGCATATGCATGTCTTGTAAGTGACGATGCTCGGGAAAAGGTAAAGGAGATTGCCGACAGTATGACTTACATCGAACTGAGCGCAGACCCGGCTTACATGGAAGAATTTATTAGCGCCTGTTTTCTGCCTCATACGGATACCAGTCTATTCCCCAGCTTAAAAAAGGCGATGAATTTATAGGTTTTACAGCCACAAGTATTCAAGTTGCGATTATAACGACAGTACTAAGGAACCACACAATTAAGGGATGATTGTTTCTGTCATCTAGACGAAATTAGCTTTACACAGGGTGTTTATGTGATATCATAAAATAGAAGGAGGAGTATCATGAGCGAACACAATTGCTGCAGAGGATGCGGAGGCAGGGCAAGTAAGGAAAAAGATGTTGAGACCTTGAGAATACTTTTAGCCCACTGGATTGAGCATAACAACTCCCACGAACAGGGTTTCAGAGAATGGGCTGAGAAAGCAGAGAAAATTGGAAATGCCAAGGTATATGAAATGATTACAAAAGCAGCTGACTCCCTTAAAGCCGCCAGTGATTACTTGCTTGAAGCCAAAAAACACATATAAGTAAGGGAGGTGCTAGAATGTGTGAATCTAAGGTGTACATCCTGGAAGATGGCCAGGAAAAAAAGCTGATGGACAATGTAATCCACATAGAACCTCAAGATGGGAAATTGTTTATGTATGACCTATTAGGTGAACAGAAGATTGTAGATGCCGTGATTAAAGAAATTAAACTTCTTGAACATAAAATAATACTTGAGAGAGAGAAATCAAAATGAATATAGCAGTAGTAGACGGCATGGGAGGAGGCATCGGCAGTCAAATCATATCACTTTTGAGGCAGGATCTCCCCAGTGACATTAAAATCTATGCCCTGGGGACGAATTCAGCCGCAACCTCCAACATGATGAAGGAAAAGGCCAACAAGGGTGCTACCGGAGAGAGCGCTATAACTTTTGCCGTAAACAAGGTAGATGTCATAGTTGGTTCCCTGGGAATAATTATTCCCAACTCCATGTTGGGGGAGATAACTCCAAGCATTGCAACGGCCATAGCCTCCTGCAATGCCAAGAAGATTCTCATACCGATTATAGACACCGATGACATTACCCTCTTGGGGATAGAAAAGAAGCCATTGTTTTTGGCGATCAAAGATGCTATAGAAAAAATAAAAGAACTATTGTAGAACTTGTAAAAATCATCATGCCGCAATGCAGCGGCTTTTTTGTTTCAGGGAGAAAGGTAAAAAAGTACCAACCTTTTTTAAAAAAATCATTGACTTCATGCAACATGAAGTGTATAATATTAAGTGAATTAGAAATTGTGAAAAATCTCTTCAGAAAGGTGAAGAATCGTCTTGATAAAAACTATCGTATATATTATAGTAAGTTACCTGATAGGTTCCATCTCCTTTGCGTATTATATCTGCAGCAAATTTTACTCCATCGATATCCGCCAATACGGTAGTGGGAATCCCGGCTCCACCAATGTTCTTCGCGTGCTAGGAGCAAAGCCAGCCCTTATAGTTTTCGTGGCAGATTTGTTAAAAGGCCTAATAACGGTATCCATCGGCAGACTTATAGGTGGAGAAAACCTGGCCCTGCTTGCTGCCATTGCGGTAGTCGTAGGTCACGACTGGTCAATCTTTCTCAACTTCAAGGGAGGCAAGGGCATAGCCACTAGCTTAGGAGTTGTCATTGGCGTCTTTCCGAAAGTGGCTCCCATACTTATAATAGTTGGCATTTCAGTTATATTCATATCCCGCTACGTTTCGTTAGGTTCAATTACTACAGCAACTCTGTTACCCATACTTCTTATAATATTTAAATACCCGGCAAAACACATAATAGTTGGCCTAATTATAGGAGCGATAGCCGTATATCGCCACAGGGACAACATAGAGAGGCTGCTTGCTGGTAAGGAAAACAAATTAGGCCAAAAGGTAAAGAGATGACCAATTGGTAAAAAGTATCAAATAACTGCAAAAACGCATATCATATCTGATACTTTTTACCATGTCCGCAACCTGTAAATGCCCAATTAACTGCATTTGTCAATTTGGCACAGATTTTGCAATAATATAAAAGTGGATATTTACAAACACATAATGGGGTGTTTGCAGGTATTACTGTGTAATCTAGAGGTGATTCCTTGGATGATGTTTTGAATGATTTGATCATGTCACCAGTAATACCGGCAATACGAGATATCGAGAGAATCGACTTAGCTCTATCCAAGAAATCTCGATGCATATTTATTCTGACCGGCAATATACTGAATATTAAGGATGTTGTAAATCGAGCTAAAAGCGCAGGCAAAAGAGTTTTCCTACATGTCGATTTACTTGAAGGCATTAGCAAAAATGGTATGGGCATGAAATATATAGCCCAAGAGATTAAGCCGGATGGAATTCTTACAACTAGATCAAATCTCGTTAGTTGCGCAAAAGCTGAAGGCCTTTTCACCATCCAAAGAATATTCGTACTTGACAGTCTCGCCATTGATACCGCTACTAAGTCCGTAAAGCATGTAACCCCCAATGCTATTGAAATCCTACCGGCGGTAATACCGAAAGTTATCAGAAGGATTTGCCAAAGGGTTTCTTACCCGATAATCGCCGGAGGCCTTATCGAAGAGGAAAGTGAAGTGAAGGCGGCACTTCAAGAAGGTGCCATAGCCATCTCGGTGTCAAATGAAAATATATGGAACATACCTTTTGAGGACTTGGAGATGTGGAGAAAGTCCTTCCTGGGTAAATAAGTACACTACTATTGTGTTGTCTTTATTTGCCTTGGAAGGATTTTTAATTTGCCCAAAAAGGAGGGGGGTGTTCACAAAAGGGCTCTTGAGTTATTAATAGGTTACAACTTCTTAGGACCAAAATAACTTGGAGGTGACATTTTGTGAAAAACATCGGTTCTATTATTGGATTTGCTATTGCTGGTATATTCGTAATGTCAGTATGGGGGGCTTTTGCAGAGGCATACGGTATTTTTGGAGGCTGGTTTGCCGGGCTTGCGATTATTTCAATAATGTGGTTTATGAACCATTTCCTAGAACTTGTTGCTAACGAAGGCGCCTTTGTCGACATGGCAGCCGGTATTGCAGTGACGGGCACTCTTAGGGACGTATTTCTCAATGGTCCGCAAGCAGGAATCGACTCACTGCCTACATTAGCTTTTGTAGCTATTGGTGCTGTACTTGCCGGTGTAACAGCGGTTGCCATTGAAAAAATGTGGGCAGAAAGAGATGCCGCTGTTTCAGCAAAAGAAGACATTTCCGCGTAGGCTTATCATGAAAAAATAAGGGGGAGGTATATAAATGACATTTCCAAAGATTATAGCGACTATAGCTGGTGGTTTTATATTCCCATTTCTCATAAGACTATGCTGGGGAAAACTTGTTGAACATTTAGGACCTATTGGCGGTTGGATCGCTGCCGGGTTTATAGTCGGTACCACATGGACACTCAACCACGGAGTAGGTCTAATCTATCAATCCGGAGCAGCTTGGATTGACATGGCCTGGGCAGCATTTATTGGCTTGTTTGTAGCTTCAGCCCTATCCGGTGACGATGTAGGCAAAGGTTTAGGGACGGTTATTAATGCAATTCTTGGAGGAATTCTAGGCGGATTTATTCTCTACTGCTTGTATGTTTGATTGTCAGAAAAATATTAATATCCTTACTGACTGCAAAATAATATATAAAAGTTAATAGTAACAAAAGTGCCGCATTAGGAAATTTTGGTGCGGCCTAGGCCGCACCGCACACATAAATCTAAAATAATATTATAAAAACAAGGAGGAATGTTTAGTGGCTAAGTATGTAATGGCTTTAGACCAGGGGACAACCAGTTCAAGGGGGATCATCTTTGATGAGAACGGAACCATTAAGGGTGTAACCAACCGCGAATTCACCCAGATTTACCCCAAGCCCGGCTGGGTAGAACACGACCCAATGGAAATTTGGGGAAGCCAGATTGGCGTGGCCAAGGAAGTTCTTGAAAAAAGCGGTCTGTCTCCAAGCGATATTGCAGCAATAGGTATAACCAACCAGCGCGAAACCACCATTGTATGGGATAAGAATACCGGCAAACCCGTTTACAATGCCATTGTATGGCAGTGCCGCAGAACGGCTCCTATTTGTGACGAGCTGAAAGAAAAAGGGCTCACCGAAAAAATCCGCGAAAAGACCGGTCTCGTAATTGACGCTTATTTCTCCGGCACAAAAGTAAAATGGATCCTCGACAATGTGGAAGGTGCCAGGGAAAAAGCAGAAAAAGGCGAATTGCTATTCGGTAACGTTGACACATGGCTCATTTGGAACCTGACCGGTGGCAAGGTTCACGTCACCGACTACAGTAACGCCTCAAGAACAATGCTCTTTAATATCCATACGCTGGATTGGGACGATGAAATACTGGCAGAACTCAACATACCTCGCGCAATGCTTCCGAAACCAATGCCCTCAAGCCATGTATACGGATACACCACCACAGAAGTATTCGGAGGCGAAGTTCCGATTGCCGGTGACGCCGGTGACCAGCAAGCAGCACTGTTCGGTCAGGCCTGCTACAGCCCGGGTATGGCGAAGAACACATACGGAACCGGATGCTTCATGTTGATGAACACTGGTGAAAAAGCTGTCGCTTCCGAGAGCGGACTGCTGACCACCATAGCATGGGGTGTAAATGGCAAAGTAGAATATGCCCTTGAAGGCAGTATCTTCATAGCTGGTGCTGTAGTACAGTGGCTCAGAGATGAGCTCAGAATTCTCGACAATGCAGCCCAGAGTGAAGAGCTTGCAACAAAAGTAGAAGACAACAACGGAGTATACCTGGTACCCGCCTTTGTAGGTCTAGGTGCTCCTTACTGGGATATGTATGCTCGCGGCACAATTGTAGGCCTCACCCGCGGTGCAAAGCGTGAACATATCGTCAGAGCTGCACTTGAGTCAATTTGCTATCAGACAAGAGACGTTCTCGAAGCCATGCAGAAAGACTCCGGCATAACCCTGAAGAGCCTCAAGGTAGACGGCGGAGCAGTTGCTAACAACTTCCTGATGCAATTCCAGTCTGACATCTTAGGCGTACCCGTTGACAGACCGAAAGTAATTGAAACAACCGCTTTAGGTGCTGCATATCTGGCTGGTCTTGCAGTAGGATACTGGAAAGACAAAGATGACATCGCAGCTAAGTGGCAGATCGATAGGACCTTTGAACCGGAAATGGACAGTGAAACAAGAGATAACCTATATAAGGGTTGGAAGAAAGCTGTCGAAAGAGCTCTCGATTGGGAAGATAAATAATACTTGTCAAAGCAAAAGCTTAAAAAATTTCTTAAGCATTTAAAGCTGTGGCGGAGAATAAGGAGAACCACACCTTTATATAGGTGTGGTTTTCCCATTTTTAGGGAGGTAGAATATGGAAGACATAGTAATTATTGGAGCAGGCGTAACGGGTTGCTCTATAGCTCGCGAACTGTCAAAGTATGATTTGAGCATTACCGTAGTGGAAAAAGAAGAGGATGTGGCGTGCGGTACAAGCAAAGCAAACAGCGCCATAGTCCATGCGGGCTTTGATGCAGCCCCTGGTACTTGGAAAGCTAAATTGAATGTTATAGGCAATAGGCTTTTTCCTGCCTTGTGTGAGGAACTTGATGTTCCCTTTGTTATGAACGGTTCTCTAGTAGTCGCGGTAACCGATGAAGAAGAACAAGCCCTTGAAGAGTTGTTAGAGCGAGGGCGAATTAACGGAGTAGAAAAGCTTCGCATCATCGGAAAAGATGAATTGCTTGATTTAGAACCAAATCTGAGCCCAAATGTTCGAGGAGCCCTCGATGCTCCAACAGGTGGGCTGGTATGTCCATATGAACTTGTTATAGCTCTTGCTGAAAATGCCAATCAAAACGGTGTTAAATTCTGGCTAAATGCACCTGTGACGGACATAGAGGTTTTAGAAGACAATAGCTTTTTAGTGAAGACCCCGAAAGGATCTATTCAGACCAAATATGTAATAAATGCTGCTGGTCTATTCGCTGATGAAATATCAAAAATGGCTGGAGCAGAAGAGTATTCAATAACTCCAAGAAAGGGCGAATACCTGATATTTGATAAGCAATTCGGGAACTTGGTAAAAAAGGCCATATTCCCAACGCCAACCAAGATTTCAAAGGGAATACTGGTATGTCCCACCGTTGATGGCAATATTTTCATTGGTCCTAACTCAAATAACATCGAAGACAAACATGACACCAGCGTAAATGTTCCGGGCATCGAAGAAATCATAGCGGGCGGAAAAAAACTTGTGCCGGATTTGCCTCTGAAAAATGTAATAACCTCGTTTGCGGGCCTGAGAGCGGTATCAAATACCAATGATTTTATAATCGAGGCTTCTAAACTGGTGAAGGGCTTTATCAACGTGGGCGGCATTCAATCACCAGGCTTAACATCTGCACCGGCCATAGCTCTCATGGTAAAGGACATCTTGCAGGAAGAGGGCTTAACCCTAAAGGAAAAAGCAGATTTTATACCGCACAGACCGAAGAAGGTACGGTTTAGAGAAATGAGTAACGAAGAGCGCAGCAAGCTCATCAAGGAAAACCCCGCATACGGCCGCGTCATCTGTCGCTGTGAAACTGTTACCGAAGGGGAAATTATCGATGCCATAAGGAGACCAGTTGGCGCACGCAGCATAGATGCTGTGAAGAGGAGGACTCGTGCAGGCATGGGAAGATGTCAGGGTGGTTTTTGCTCACCAAGAGTACTGGAGATTTTAATGCGCGAACTGGGTGCGGATGCCATTGATATAACCAAAAAAGGACCAGGTTCTAATATACTAATGGGTCGTATCAAAGAATTTCTACAAAACGAAGGCGGTGACGACAATGATAAATAAGGAACTGGTAGTAATCGGCGGTGGTCCTGCCGGCCTTGCCGCGGCAATCGAAGCGAAAAAGAACGGAGTAGAAGACGTTTTACTAATTGAGCGCGATTCACGCTTAGGCGGTATCCTGCCACAATGTATTCACAATGGGTTTGGCCTTCATATTTTTAAAGAAGAACTTACCGGTCCTGAATATGCACATAGATTTATTGAGGAATTAGAAGATTTAAATATAGAAGTTCTGCTTGATACGATGGTGATTGACCTTAACGAAAATAAACAGCTCACTGCAGTCAACCGCGAAAAGGGATTGATGCAGATTCAAGCAGATGCGATAATCCTCACCATGGGATGCAGGGAAAGGACCAGGGGAGCTATTAATATTCCCGGTTTCAGACCCGCAGGGATATTTACTGCTGGCACCGCCCAAAGGTTTGTAAATATTGAAGGATACATGCCTGGCAAGGAAATAGTCATTCTAGGTTCCGGTGATATAGGCTTGATCATGGCACGACGCTTTACTCTTGAAGGTGCAAAGGTAAAGTGCGTTGCGGAAATCATGCCCTATTCTAATGGGCTTACCCGCAATGTTGTCCAGTGTCTTGAAGACTTCGGCATACCCCTTCTTCTGAGCCACACCGTTGTCTACATTCACGGCAATAGCAGGATAGAAGGAGTAACTATCGCCCAGGTAGATGAAAACTTAAAGCCAATTCCCTCAACCGAGAAATATTATTCTTGCGATACTCTGCTCCTCTCGGTTGGTCTGATTCCGGAAAATGAGCTATCTAAAATGGCGAGCATCAAAATTCACGATGTCACCGGTGGACCCGTTGTAAATCAGAGGATGGAAACGTCCGTCCCCGGGATTTTTGCCTGTGGTAATGTAGTTCATGTCCATGACTTGGTGGATTTCGTGACGATGGAATCGAGACTTGCTGGCCTTGGAGCGGTGGATTACCTTAAAGACAAAATACCATCAGATGAGTATATTTCAGTGTCTGCCGGCCCGGGAATCAGTTACGTAGTACCCCACTTAGTTGATCCTGAGAAGATTTTGGGTGAAAAACAGAATTTCTTCATGCGCAGCACCAAACCCATGGAAAAAGCCAGGCTTTTCATAGAATCAGATAAGAATTTGATTCGCACAAGGGTACTTCAACATGTAAGGCCCAGCGAAATGATTAGCATTGAACTGAAAAAAGAAGACTTGGCCAATAAAGATTTAAAGAGCCTAAGATTTTTCCTTCAGGAAGAAGGTGTAGCTGATGGAAACTAAGAAGATAACATGTATAGTATGCCCAAAAGGTTGTCAAATTCAAGTTAAGCTTAATAATGGCGAAATTGTCAGCATAGAAGGTTACGAATGCAAACGTGGAATTGATTATGCAAAAAATGAAGTTTTAGATCCAAGAAGAACCCTTACCACCACCTTAAAGCTTTCCACCGGTGGGGTCCTACCTGTGAGGACAAAAGAACCAATCCCCAAAAAATTGCTGAAAAAAGCCATGCTTGAAACGAAAGATATTATAGTTGAGCCCCCCGTTAAAGTGGGAGATGTTGTAGTTGAGAATATTGCGGGGACGGGGATCGATTTAATAGCAACAGGAAATGTCGAATGATAGTAATAAAGGCAGAGTGAAAGGGTGAAAAGCCATGCTTCAAAAGGATGCCGTCTTTACCCATCCTAAAGGAATGCATATCAGAGCTGCTGCCATGTTGGTCAATAAAGCACACGAGATTGAGAGCACGATGGGAACGAGTATATATATACGCAACGAGTCCGGAAGAGAAGTGCCGGCTACTGCTCTGATGGCTATTCACTCCCTTAACATTAAGCCCGGAGAACGCATTACAATAGTAGCAAAAGGGCCAAAAGTAGATGAGGCGATAGAAAGTGTTGAAGAACTCTTTAGACGCGATCTATTGCCTCAGAGCCCTATTGAATTAGAACAGGTTGATGACATATTGGAGAAAAACACTATAAAAGCAGACAAGATCTTTGACAGCGTAGGCCTGGGCATTATAGTTACCAATAAGACAGGCGCCGTAATTTTATGCAATCGAATTGTCGAAGAATTAATGGGCATAGACAAAAATCATATTTTAGGCTGCAATAACATACAAGATATAATTCCAGGCATCGATTTGACTACCACATCATCTATCGGTAGTGGAATATTTCGCTTGGATGACAACACCAGGAGCAATCTGGTATCTACCGACATAAACCCAATATTTATAGATGGGGAAATAGCCGGCTATACAATTGTATTTAACAAAGACGTCTCCACTGCCGAAAGCTTTTCACCGGAATATACCTTAGAGATATCTCCGACCAAAGATTTATTAATAGAACAAAAGAAGAGAATGGAATTTAACGAAGCCTTTAGTGATATAATAGGTCGCAGTGAGAAGTTTGCGGTGGCGCTGGATATAGCTTTTAAGGCTGCCAAGACCTCATCGACAATCCTCATACAGGGAGAAAGTGGCACAGGTAAAGAACTGGTCGCTAAGGCCATACACCGTGCCAGCAGCCGCCGCAATGGCCCTTTTATCAAGGTAAACTGCCCCGGCATACCGGCAACTCTGATGGAGAGCGAACTTTTCGGACATGAAAGGGGGGCTTTTACCGGGGCAATTTTCCAAAAAATAGGTAAGTTTGAACTTGCAAATGGAGGCACAATTTTTTTGGATGAAATCGGTGAATTAGACAAAAACCTGCAGTCCAAACTATTAAGAGTCTTGCAAGAGCGAGAATTTGAAAGAGTTGGCGGAAACGAGGTATTAAAAACCGATGTGAGAGTTGTTGCGGCAACCAATAGAAATTTGAAAGAAATGGTAGAGAGAGACGAATTTCGAGAAGACCTTTATTACCGTCTCAATGTAGTGCCGATCGTGCTGCCGAGTTTAAGGGAAAGAAAAGACGACATTCCGCTTCTTGTGGAGCATTTTTTGGAAAAGCTCTGCAGAAAGCTTGGCAAAAAGGAAAAGACAATTACAAAAAGAGCTATGGGGTATTTGTACAACTACGACTGGCCGGGCAATGTTCGGGAACTGGAGAATATTATAGAGCGGATGATAAACCTATCCGACAGTGACGTAATTGACATTTGGGACTTGCCATCTCATGTAACCGGAAAAGCCATGGAAAAAAAAGCGAGCCTTATAAATTTAGACTTAGATGGAGAACTGGCTACTTATGACGAGTACGATAAAGCAATAATAAAAACGGCTTTAAAAAAGTACAAAAGTTTCAACGCAGCTGGCAAAGCCCTGGGCTTAACGCATAAAACTGTGGCTGCAAAAGCGAGAAAGTACGGTCTTGTAAAATAAAATATTAAGAAGGGGGCTGTTGGATGGCAAATTCCGGGAAAAGTATTGACAAAGTGTCCCCCGCTTCTCAAAGCGAAATACTGAGATTAAGCGAAGAGCTGGGCTATGATGCCCATGAGATAAAATGGGTGGTTGCACAAAACACTGAAACCATAAGAAATCTAGTGAAGGTAATAGAAACGATATCATCTCATTCCCAAGAAATCAGTGCAAATACAGCTAGCGGTTCGGAGCAGCTCAACAACCTGTCTCGATTAGCAGAAAATTTAAGAGAAACTGCATCTTCTGTAGCAAGTATATCAAGGGACTATTTAAGCAAAGTAAAAGAAGGCAGCTTAGCAATAAGCGATGTAGAGACAGCCTTGGAACAGGTAACTGCAGAAATTGACAAGTCCTCCGACGAAGTAGAGACCTTACTTGAACTTACAAAACAAGTAAAGGGCTTTGTAGATTTTATAAAGCACATTGCGCAGCAGACAAATCTCCTTGCACTAAACGCTGCAATTGAAGCTGCGAGAGCAGGTGAAGCTGGACGGGGATTCAGCGTTGTTGCTGCTGAAATCAGAAAACTTGCCGAGAGGAGTAAGGATAAAGCTCAAGAAATACACAAAACTGCTGAACTCATAGACGATGGCATCAGTAGAGCGTGTCGCATTTCTAAAGATGGGGCAGTAAGCCTTAAAAATCTAAAATCCAAGATGCAATTGGGAAAAGATGTGATGGAAGGCGCTGTTGCCGCCTTTGAGGATATATCGGAGCTTAACAGCAATCTGCTGGATTCTTCAGCAAATCAGGCGAAGTCTACACAGTATCTGGCAGATATTTTCGCATCTTTTTCAGAAAAAACAGCATCTACAGCCGACTCCACCATAGAAGTGGCGTACCTGATAAAAGACCAGGAAAAACAAAACGAACAGCTTCTCAATATTGCTGATAATTTAGTTGACAAAGTATATTCATTGCAAAAGCAATCCACCAGTTTAAAGAAGAAAGAGGAGATAATTTTTGGAATAAATCCTGCCCTCAGCCCTGAAATTATAAAATCATTGTACCTTCCTGTGATAAATACCGTTTGTAAAAAAGTTGGCCTCATACCTAGAGTCTTGGTCGCCACTGATTACGATGCCCTTGCCAATAGTTTGATAGACGGGATTGTAGATGTGGGTTGGTTTTCGCCCTTAGCCTATGTCAATGCGAAAAACAAGGCAGCGGTTATTCCCTTGGTTACTCCAATTGTAAATGGTGCTCCTGATTACTTGGGATATATTATCACCAATAGAGAATCGGGAATAACCGATTTGAAAGATGTCAGAGGAGAGCGTATGGCCTTTGTGGACCCAAAATCTGCTTCGGGATATGCATATCCCAGGCTTATCCTAAAGAAGGCAGGCATAGACCCCGAAAGGGATTTAAAAGAGCAGCTCTTTCTTGGAACGCACAGCAATGTAGTTCAAGCAGTGATATCGGGATCGGTTAGAGTAGGTGCTACCTACTCGGAAGCCATCGATGATGCGAAGAGTCGCGGCCTTGAAGTGGACAAACTTGTTTATCTGGCCCAGACCGACCCGATACCTAAGGATTGCATAGCGGCACGGCCGGGCTTTGATAGGGAATTGTGCGAAAAGCTCAAGAATGCTTTTTTGAAATATGAGGATATAGGCCTCTTGGATAAGCATAAAAGTTCTGTGATAAACGGTTTTGTCATTGCCAGTGATGAGAATTATGACATAATTCGAGAAGTGTTAAGAGACGCTGGTTGATAGAAATTACCAACTATTATTTTGAAATATCTCAAAAAAACCGTGTATTACAGTTATTTAGGATATTGGCACGATTTTTGCTTTATTATCAATGCAAGATTATCTTTTAGGAGGGATTTCATGAAAAAGATTATTAACAGTCCTGAAGAAGTAGTACAGGAAATGCTGGAGGGTATGGCAGCAGCATATCCGCAGTACGTTCGCAAACTGGAAGGTTTCGAAGTTATGGTAAGGGCTGATGCTCCAGTAAAAGGTAAGGTTGCATTGGTATCCGGCGGTGGCAGTGGCCACGAACCGTCTCATGCAGGCTTTGTAGGAAAGGGCATGCTAGATGCCGGAGTAGCCGGCGCTGTGTTTACCTCACCTACTCCAGACCAGGTTTTCGAAGCCATTAAAGCCGTTGACGGCGGTGCGGGTGTCCTGCTGATCATCAAGAACTACACCGGTGACATTATGAACTTTGAAATGGCAGGAGAAATGGCAGAAGCTGAGGGAATAAAAGTTGCCAGCGTAGTAGTAAACGATGACGTTGCGGTGGAAGACAGCCTTTATACCACTGGCAGGCGCGGAATTGCGGGAACGGTATTTGTCCATAAAATTGCAGGAGCCAAGGCCGAAGCCGGTGGGACATTGGAAGAGGTCAAGGCTGTTGCTGAAAAAGTCATTGCAAATACAAGAAGTATGGGAATGGCCCTCACCCCATGCATAGTGCCTGCAGCAGGCAAGCCCACCTTTACACTTGGCGAAGACGAAATGGAAATCGGAATGGGCATTCACGGCGAGCCGGGCACAAAGCGCACACATATCATGAAGGCTGATGAACTGGTAGATCACTTGATGGAAAAGATAGTGAATGACCTTCCCTACGAATCCGGAGATGAAGTGGCTGTTATGATCAACGGCCTCGGCGCAACACCTTTGATGGAACAGTTTATAATGAATCGCCGGGTAAGCCAGATATTAAATGAAAAAGGAATAAAAGTTTATAGGACCTTTGTAGGAGAATTCATGACTTCTATTGAAATGGCGGGAGCTTCAATTACCCTGTTGAAATTAGACGACGAGTTAAAAGAGCTATTAGATGCACAGGCCGATACACCTGCTTTTAGACAACTCTGATACATCTGTTGAAAGGGGACTTAAATGTGGCTGTAAACAGTGCAAAACTAATTGAAATCTTAAACCTTATTGCAAATGATATACATGCAAACAAAGATTTTTTGACAGAACTTGACTCAGCCATCGGCGATGCCGACCATGGTATAAACATGTCAAAAGGATTCAAAGCCGTCACCGAAAAGATTGCCGCAATGGGCGACAAGGATTGTGGCAGTATTTTAAAAACGGTAGGCATGACACTGGTTTCGACGGTAGGGGGTGCTTCAGGACCATTGTACGGTACTGCCTTTATGCGGGCAGGCCAGGCAATAGGTTCTAAAACGGAACTGGGTTTTGAAGACCTGTTGGTGACACTTGAAGCAGCCTTGGAAGGCATAAAAATGCGGGGGAAGGCTGTAAAAGGCGAAAAAACTATAGTAGACGCCTTGGAACCTGCAGTTGAAGCATTAAAGTCTTCTCCAACCATAGATATAAATCTTATGGAAGAGGCTGTGAAGGCAGCGGAAGCTGGCGTAGAGTATACTAAGGGCATCATCGCCAAAAAAGGGAGAGCCAGCTACTTAGGTGAAAGAAGCATAGGTCATCAAGACCCGGGAGCCACTTCCTGCCACATCATGCTGACGGCAATTCTCAAAGGCATCAAGGATAGCTGACTGCTACGCTGGAATGGGGTGATGCGTTGGTCGGTATAGTTTTAGTCTCACATAGCAAAAAGATGGCCGAAGGTGCTAAGGAAATTATTACTCAAATGATAGGAGAAAAAATAAAAATTGAAGTGGCCGCCGGAACGGCAGACAATAGGCTTGGAACCGATGCCTTATTGATCGGACAAAAAGTATTAGAGGTATTTGACGGTGATGGGGTGTTAGTTATCCCTGATCTGGGCAGTGCGGTGATGAGTTCGGAAATGGCAATTGAAAGCCTGGAAGAGCCAGCCAGGTCGGCTACCATGATGGCGGATTCACCCTTCTTTGAAGGAGCAATTGCCGCTGCCATGGAGGCGAGTTTCGGGAAAAGCATCGAGGAGGTAAAAAAGGCGGCCGAAAATACAAGAGGCATGAAGAAAATAGCATAAAAAAAGAGAATTAGCCACTCCCTGTTAGAGACAATGGCAGAATTATGATGACGTCAATGAAGTTTATTGACGTCATTTTTTTTGGGATCCCATGCCTAAAGGATACAATTTGATGGCTTATTCATAGGTCGAAGTGCATGGGAACCAGAAAACTTCAACAAGATCATTCGCCAAGTACTGCCGGTGTTTTTAAAAAGGCACAAATCTTAAAAGACTGTTTCACCAGTCTTTTTTTGTTTCATAGCTCAACTATTCAAAGAGGATTTTCTCCCCTTATACCGAAATATTATAATAACGGTATCGAAAAATACAGAAAATTACACATAAAAACCCACGTATTTAAATCAAAGGTCTTATTGATTTTTATTACAAAAATGTTATACTACCAGAGTGATTCCGTATTTATCTAATTGATATGTCACAAGCTTAAAACAGATTTATAACGACAGTTTGTTAAAGAAAATTTTTTTTTAAAAACTCATATAATAAGCAATAAAAGAGATTACATTAGCTTTGTAGAGGCCAACACCATAAAAACGGCATTTCCATTCCGAATGGAATACAAAATGGAGGATTTTGCAACCTCAGAGGAGTTTGCCTTAGTTAAAATGGGAAATGATGTGGCGATTTGCCTGGAATGAGGATTGCCGGGAACTGCGGCTTTGGGTATTATAGAAAAAATTGTTCTTTTTTTATAGAGGGGGAGTATTATGGATTCGATTTTTGTGGCAGTAGTAGGTGTAAATAATTATTTTGGCACGAAGGTTTTTAAGCCGGGGCAAATACTGCGGCTGGAAAAGGACTATGATAATGAATACGATGGAGAAGCAATTATGGCCATATTAGACCCAATCGGCAAGGTGGGCTACGTGGCCAACAGCACCCATACGGTTCCCTTGGGGTGCTGGAGTGCCGGAAGATTGTACGACACATTTGAATCATCTGCTTTTGCAGTGGTGAGGTTTGTGACAAAAGAGACGATTATTGCCGAGATTTTAGAAAATGTAGAATTTGAAATATATATAAAAGAGGAGATATTTACACCCGAGGAGTTTGAGGATTAAAAAGTATATTTGACAACAAAGGAAAAAAAGGGAGGCATCCATCATGGAGATTGTGACAATTGAAACAACAGGGCGCAATCAAATGATAGACATAACTTCTACGGTAAGAGCATATGTGAAAAGGTCTGGTATAAAAGACGGAGTTTGCTTTGTATTTGTACCCCATACTACTGCCGCCGTTACTATTAATGAAAACGCCGATCCGGATGTTGTGCATGATATTTTAAGCACCCTCAGTAAGCTTGTTCCCTATAAAGATAATTACAGGCATATTGAGGGCAACTCGGATGCCCATGTGAAAGCCTCGCTTATGGGCAATACAGCCACGGTTATCGTTAGCAACGGAGATTTGGTTCTAGGCACCTGGCAGAGTCTGTTTTTCTGCGAGTTTGACGGTCCGAGAAGGAGAAGGCTGATGATAAAAGCTGTAGGAGATAATTGATTATCTCATCGTTATTTTTGCCTAGTTTCTGCCGGAGGCTCCTCCGCTGCTGCTTCCCTGATGATTTACTTGATATACATAGTAAGTTATTGCAAATAATGCACCGGCTATGATAGGCTCCACATCAGTGACGTAGCCTTTAACATCCTTTCCCACGACTTCTCCCCCTAGGCGACCTACTGCCTGACCTTCTAAGAAATCAATTTGTACATCAAAACCGATTGCAGGACCTCCGCATCGACCATATACAGAATTGTTGTTCGCTTCAAGTTCCAAGTTTTTACCGTCAACTGCTCCCCCTAATCGTGCAGACAGTGAGTTTGAAATTAGGTACCCTGCAACATCCTTACCGATTACGGCTCCACCTAATCTTCCGTTTATAAAACCTTTTTCGATGGAGTAAGTTAAATAAATGTCATCTCCGAAAACCATACCGCCAATCCTGCCGGTGATTACTCCGTTTTCTACAGTGGCACTTATATCGTAGCCCCCTACAGGGCCGCCTACTCTTCCTGAAACTGTTCCCATGATGATTTTGCTCCTTTCTAAAGTTCATTATTGATACGAAACGTCGCGCTGTCATATCGATCCTATACTCTGGTGAAGATAACGGCAAAGGGCTCCCTTTTAAGCAAGACCGTTGTTGATTGGAACAAACGTAGTTTGGGCAGCGTGCAGGATAAGCTTTGGACACTTGGCAGGATGCCAAATTGTCCGTGAACCCATGCGGAGTGAAGGGCCAAGCTTTAGAACAACAGGTCTTGATTTTGGGAGACTACCGTTACTTCACCGGATATCACATGACAAGCAAAATCACTTTGTCATGCCGTTATCATAATCTAATTGCCAGGCATACTATGGTCTAGGATGAGGTTTGGCACCAGGCACGAAGCTGAAATTGCCGACATGGCGAATGAAGCCTACCCGTGTCCTTGTCAGGTGTGGGCTCGCTGTCATGTGTCAATAACCAGTGATGTGGGCTCGCTGTCATGTTGATTTTACTATAGAATGGTGGTATAATAAAGGACAAAACACATGTTCGGAGATGGTGCTATGCTTCCCATATTGCATGTGGATATGAATGCTTTTTATGCTTCCTGTCACCAGGCAAAGGATCCCAGCCTTAAGGGCAAACCTATCCTGGTGGCGGGCGACCCTAAAAAGCGCACCGGTATAATATTGACGGCATCTTATGAAGCGCGCAAATACGGAGTTAAGACGGCAATGCCCAACTGGCAGGCAAGAAAGCTATGTCCGCAAGCTATTTTTGTGGAGCCGGACTACGAATTATATGTAAGAACTAGCCAGAAGGTCATGGAAATTCTGGGGAGATTTACACCTTTGGTTGAGGTTTTCAGCATTGATGAGGCCTGGCTCGATGTGACAGGATGCGAAAGGCTTTTTGGCGATTCCGTGACCATCGCCCATAAGATACAGGCTGCAATTAGGTCGGAACTGGATTTGCTATGTTCCATTGGCGTATCGAGCAACAAGCTTTTGGCCAAAATGGCATCGGACTTGAAAAAGCCCGATGCCGTTACGGTGCTGCCTCCTGAAGATGTGCCCAAGCTTATATGGCCTCTGCCCGTTGACGAGTTATTTGGTGTAGGCCGGCGCATGGCGGAGCATCTCAGCCACATGAATATAAAGACCATTGGGGATCTGGCCCGGGTCCCTCAAGGACTCCTGGGCAAAGCTTTCGGCTTAAATGGCAGATACCTGCACCTTTGGGCAAACGGCATCGACACAAGTCCTGTGGACCCCCACGCTATGGATGAGGCCAAATCCATGGGCCATTCGGTAACCCTTCCCAAGGACATAACATCCTATGATGAAGCGGAGACGGTGTTATTATCTCTTTCAGAACAGGTGGGTAGAAGGGTCAGACGGGAAAATTACATGGGCCGCACGGTGACAATTACTTTGAGGGACAATAGCTTTTGCACCATTACCCGTTCGGCCACCATTTCCTATACCAATAGCACTGAAGATATCTACAATTTGGCGAAAAAGCTTTTGTATTCCAACTGGGATGGAAAAACACCCCTTAGACTTTTGGGAGTCAGTCTTTCCCAGTTGGTAAAGGAATTTGAGCAGGTGTCCCTCTTTGACACGGATGAAAAAAAGAAGAAATTAAACAAGGTGATGGACGAAATAAAGGATAGATTTGGCGATGGAGTTATATTTCGTGCAAAACTCTTAGATGATGAAAAGTTGAATCGACGCAAATTGGGCAAAAGCGATAACAACGCTCCGACCTTGAAAGGCATAAAAACGATGAAATAAGAATCATTTTGGATCATTACTGTCTTGTTATTTGAAAATAGTTGCTAATAAGATATAATAACAAATGATTAATGCTTTAAAAGACAAAGGATGAAGTCAATGGAGACACAAAAGGAATTAAATACATTGCTTAACAAAAACTACAAATTACTAGCCCTGGATATTGACGGCACATTAATAACTAGCGGCCACTTGGTTACCCCCCGCACCCTGAAAGCGATTAAAAAGGTTAAGGATTTGGGGATAAGGGTTACCATAGCTACGGGAAGGCATTATCACAGTGTTCGTAGGTTGGCACGGATAATCGGAGTCAATGCTCCCATGGTGTGCTGCGACGGTGCAATAATTACGGATAAAGATTCAAGTTGTGTGACTTATCACTTGCTGCCTCATGAGATAGCGGTAGATGTTATGAGAATGACGCTGGACTACGAAGGTTTTAAAGTACTGCTTTTTGTTAAAAGCGGAAAGATATACGGCGGCAGAAGATATCAAGGCCAATATTTCAAACGATTTTTCCGCGTGCCACTAAAGTACACTTTTAAAGGTTATTTAAACCTGCTGAGAGATTTCGCTTTTATGCCGATTAAAAACATGGGAAGCACCCAGACAGTGATTTCTGCGCTCGAAGAGCCGGTTGCAAAGGTATTCATTTACAGCAACGGTAGGCCTGGTGATTTAAAAGATTTTATAAATAAAATCACGGCTAAATACGGAGAAGAGATCTCAATAACTTCTTCCATACCAAATTGCATCGATGTTTTAAAGGGTGGCGTGTCCAAGGCCAAAGGTCTAATTGAACTTGCCGAAACACTAGGCATAAGTCATGACGAAATAATAACCGTGGGCGATAATTATAATGATATAGAAATGCTCAAGTACGCAGGTTTAGGAGTGGCCATGGGCAATGCTCCCGAACTGGTTAAAAGCAAGGCAGATTATGTGACGGATAGCAATGACGATGAAGGCCTTGCGAAATTTTTAGAAAAACTCATTTCACATCGTGACGGAGCAAGCTGCTTTCAACTTGCCAATCAAAGCTCGGTTGCAGCGGCAGGTAAACTTCATTAATGACGTGAAAATCTACTAAATGAAGTTGACGCTTTTGAAGATCCCAAAAATCTTTAAATTTTTTTACTTAAATTGGTATAATATACATATAAAAAATAGGAAATTAAGGGCGAGAGGTGTAAGATTTAAATGGCAAGCAGCTTTTCCAGGCTAATCCAGGGTGTTTGGCGGCTAGCAGATCCTAAACTCTGCATTGCATCGACGGTTCCCATGGTGGTAAGTACAGCAATGGCTTACAAGGCCTTAGGGTACATTGACATTTATTGGTTGTTTTTGAGCTTTTTTGGCGTTTACTTAATTGAGACGGGTAAGAATGCCATAAATGAAGTTGTGGATTATAAATCCGGAGTGGACCGTTTTGTAACTCCCGATAAGAGGACACCTTTTAGCGGCGGGAAGAAGACAATTGTAGACGGCCTTTTGACTGTTGAGGAAACTAAGATAATAGCCCTTGTTACCATGCTTGCCGCAGCGGCCATTGGTCTTTACATTGCCATTGCACGAGAGCCGATGGTCTTGTGGATCGGCATTGCGGGCTTTTTGATATCAATATTCTACAGCCTTCCCCCATTTAAGTTTTGCTACAGGGGTCTTGGGGAATTTGCAATAGGCTTAACTTATGGTCCACTTGTTGTATCCGGCACATATCTTGTGCAGACACACACCGTCAACTTGGAGATACTGCTGCTTTCATTGATGATAGGTTTTTTAATAGCCAATGTAGTGTGGATTAATCAGTACCCGGATTATGAGGCCGACGCAAGGGGCAATAAGCGAAATTGGGTCGTGAGACTCGGAAAGGAAAAAGGGATTGTAGTTTATATTTTATTATACGTCTTAGCCTATTTAAGTCTGCTTATCGCAGTTTTCTTTACAGGAAATCCTTTATTGCTCATAGCCCTGCTGAGCGCTCCGATAGCCAAACGCTCTGTCGATGTGGCGAAAAAATACTACGATGACATAGCCAGACTCGTTGAGGCAAATGCCAAAACAATACAGGTATATCAAATGACGGGCTTAACCCTGACCGCGGCCATTCTTATTGGGTAAAACCAAATGAATAATTGGGGACTGTCCCTAAATATTCAATAACTTAAAAACTTTAGGTGCCAGGCACCGATGGGAGGGGTGATTTTTGCAACGGATTGATGTGATTTTAGGTGATATTACCAAGGTGGAAGTTGATGCCATCGTAAATGCAGCAAATAAAACGCTGCTGGGGGGTGGCGGTGTAGACGGGGCAATTCACCGGGCTGCCGGGCCCGAACTTCTCGAAGAATGCCGGCAATTAAAGGGCTGTGAAACTGGACAGGCCAAAATTACGAAGGGATACAGGCTACCCGCAAAGCACGTGATTCACACGGTGGGGCCCATCTGGCAAGGAGGGGATGCCAACGAGGATGAGCTGCTGGCATCATGTTATCGCAGTTCACTAATGCTGGCCGTAGAAAACAATGTGAAGACAATTGCATTTCCGTCAATTAGCACGGGCGCATACGGTTTTCCGGTAAAGCGGGCTGCAGACATTGCAATTAGAGAGATAGCAAGGTTTTTAGAGGAAAACAACAGCATTGAAAAAGTTCTAATGGTTTGTTTTGATGAGAAAACTATGAAGGCTTATTCGGAAGCGTTATCAAAGCTGCGAAAGGAGTATTAGAAGCAGCAAAAACATAATAACAAGGGGGCCTTATGTATGACGCTATGTAAAAAAGATACCCTTATAGGCTTTATTGGCACAGGGGTAATGGGAAAAAGTATGGCGATGAATTTGATGAAAGCAGGCTATAAGGTACTTGTCTACAACCGCACCAAGGCAAAAGCTGAGGAACTGATTGAAAAAGGTGCGACCTGGAAGGATACGGTGGCCGAAGTTGCCCGTGAAGCTAATGTCATCATAACAATTGTGGGATATCCGAAGGATGTAAGGGAAGTCTATCTTGGCGAAAACGGAATCATAGAAAATGCAAAAGCAGGCTCTTACCTGATCGATATGACCACATCCAGTCCGAAACTGGCCAAGGAGATTTACGAAGCAGCAAAGGCCAGGAACTTACATGCGCTGGATGCACCGGTTTCGGGCGGCGATGTTGGAGCTAAGGAAGCGAGGCTATCAATCATGGTAGGCGGTGATGCCGAAGCCTTTGAGGAAGTAAAGCCAATTTTTGAAGTGATGGGCAAGAACATCGTCCTGCAGGGCGGCGCCGGAGCAGGGCAGTACACAAAGATGAGCAATCAAATTGCCATTGCCTCTAATATGCTGGGCGTTTGTGAAGCAATGGCCTATGCCATAAAGGCAGGCCTTGATCCGAAGGTGGTCTTAAAGAGCATAGAGTCTGGGGCTGCAGGCAGCTGGTCTCTTAGCAATTATACACCCAGAATGCTCTCTGGAGATTTTGAGCCGGGATTTTACATAAAACACTTTATAAAAGATATGAAAATTGCCCTGGAATCGGCAAAGGAACTCGGACTTAAAACTCCCGGCCTGGAGCTTGCCCTATCCATATACGAAGAATTGGCGGAGCGGGGCGAGGAAAATAGCGGTACGCAAGCACTGTTCAAGTACTACATGAATTAATATTGACTGCAAAAGAAACTTCTTCAGTTTAAAGGCTGTTGAAGTTTCTTTTTTTTGATATCTTTCGGTGTTTTGCCATATTATTAGCTCTGATTTTGAAAGATATTTGGAAAAGCAGGGCAAAATAAACATAAATATAATAAAAGCACTGGAGGATATCAATGAACATATATGGAGTAATAATGGCTGGCGGGGGAGGCACCCGGTTTTGGCCTTTGAGTCGTGCCACCGCTCCGAAACAATTTTTAAACATCACCGGCGAAGACAGCATGATAAATGATACCATAAAGAGGATAAAAGATGTTATTCCGCCGGAGAATATATTAATCGTCACCAACAAAGCCCAGGAAAAAATACTCAATGAAGTGATCCAGGAAGATATACCCAAGGAAAATGTTTTGGTAGAGCCTGTTGGCAGAAATACGGCAGCATGTATCGCATATGCTGCAATTGTCATAAAGAAGAGATACGGGGATTCGGTAATGGCCGTCTTTCCCTCGGACCACTACATAAAAAATGTGGATGAGTTCCAAAGGGTCTTAAGGTCTGCTTGTAGCATTGCAGAGAGCACGGAAAAACTCGTCACTATGGGGATAGAGCCCACCTATCCCTCAACGGGGTACGGCTATATAAAATATGACAAGGATAGGTCTTTACCTGCGGGAAATAAGACGGCATATGAAGCAGTAGAATTTGTAGAAAAACCCAGCGTGCCTAAAGCCAAAAAATACCTGGAAAGCGGTAACTACCTTTGGAACAGCGGCATGTTTGTCTGGAAAAGTTCAGTCATTTTAAATAATTTCAGAAGGTTTTTGCCCCGCCTATATAGAAATATAGAGAAAATAGAGCCTTTTCTAGGTACTCCCGAGGAAGGAAAGGCAGTTGAAGACATATATCCTATATTGCCCAGCATTTCCATTGACTACGGTGTCATGGAAAGGTCTGACGAAGTTGTTGTTATTCCGGGGGATTTTGGTTGGAATGATGTCGGATGCTGGGATTCTCTAGGAAGCGTGTTCCCTCCTGATGAAAACGGCAACATTACAAAAGGAGATTTTGTTGATATTGAAACCCGCAATTCCATCATTTATTCTAACAGCCGATTTGTCGCAGCGGTAGGTTTGGAAAACATGATTGTGGTGGAAACCAGCGATGCCTTACTGGTATGTTCAAAAGAAAAAGCTCAGGATGTAAAAAAGGTAGTGGAATACTTGAATAAAGTGGGAAGAGAGGAACTGCTGTAATGAACAATAAGAAAGGAAAGCTTTGGCCCTATTTAGTTGCCTTGGCATTAATAATTTTTGCGGGTGTCATGTTGGTCTATAGAGATGCTTTTAATGACTATGTAAGTGTACTTGCAACCTGGCAACCCGTAACTACAAGCAAAAATGCGGATAGCGATGATGTGAACACCGAAGAAGAATTAAGTCAAGAGGAACCAGAAGAAGTAGATCTACCAAATCCCACAGCAACTTTTCTGGCAGTGGGAGATGTGATGATGCATGATGGCCAGATTTGGTCGGGATACAGTGATGCTGCGGATAGCTTTGATTACACGGAGTTTTTCCATGTGGTAAAAGATGAGATTTCCGCAGCGGATATTGCCATGGCCAATCTAGAGACAACTTTGGCAGGCAAGGAACAAAAATATACGGGCTATCCCATGTTCAACAGTCCCGATGAAATAGCTGATGCACTGAAAGATGCCGGCTTTGATATTATAGTAACTTCCAATAATCACAGTTTGGACAGAGGGGCAAAAGGAGCCATCAGGACAATACAGGTCCTTAAAGAACGCGGATTGGCCCCTATAGGCACCTATGAATCTGAAGAGGAACGTGAGCAAATCCTGATAAAAGAACTAAACGGCATAAGTTTTGCCTTTTTGTCGTACACGTACGGAACAAACGGCATTCCCATTCCGAAGGACATGCCGTACCTTGTTAATCTGATTGATGAAGAGTTGATACTTTCGGATATAGAAAAAGCGCGAAGCCAGGCTGATGTGGTTGTGGTGTACCTGCATTATGGTGATGAATACCAGAGGACTCCTTCAAAATATCAGAGAAAGCTTGCTCACCTTCTCCTAAAAAATGGAGCAAGCTTTATTGTAGCAAGTCACCCCCACGTTATTCAGCCTGGAGAATGGATGGAGGTCCAGGAAGCTGATGGAGAAATAATTAAGAAATACATTGCGTATTCGATGGGCAATTTCATATCGGCACAGAGATTTCCTTATACCGAGGAAGGGCTCATGGTCAAGTTCACTCTGGAAAAGGATTTGAAAAAGAACAAGGTTTATCTTACCGATGTTGAAGAAATTGATACCTGGGTAGATAAGTTCGTAAGAGATGGAAAGATGAGATATGTGGTCAGGTTCGGCAAGAAACCTACATAATGATATAATGGTCCTTTTCGCAGATTTCTTTTATGTCTTCGCTGCAGGGCACGTGGTTCCCCCATGCATGTAAGCTACAATATTGAATAGGCCCGTAGCATGTTTCCTCATATTTTAAATGTTTACAAGTTGCAATTTCAGTAAAATTAATCTTTCTCGGGATTGCCATTATAAATCATCTCCTTCTGTTTTTTTGTTATATAATAGCATAAAGCGTTTAAAAAATCAAGAATATTCCGTCAATAAAGAAAATGTTCTCTTTCACAAGCTCCGTTAGCTTAAATATCCAGCAACGGTCATATTTCCATACATGTAAGGATATGTTTAATAAGAACAGTATTTGTCAACGCTGGCAAAAGGGGGCTTTAGTGTGGAACGTGTAAAATTAAAGGTTCCCGGCAAAAGTACCTTTGTATTAGCGACTTTACTTATATTGGCACTGATAATCCAATATTTATACGGCAAAAATCTTGCGGTAAGTGTTTTAAGCGGTTGGCTGCCCTTGTCCGGGAAGGTGATAGTGATTGACCCCGGTCACGGCGGTATCGATGGAGGAGCAAGCTTTGATAGCGTTTTAGAGAAACATATCAATCTTGAAGTTTCCTTGAAATTAAAGAGCATCTTAGAAAAAGAAGGTGCCAATGTGGTCATGACCAGGACAAAAGATATTGCCTTGGACCATTTGAACAATAAGAGTGAGTATAGGCACAAGAGGGACCTGATTGCGAGAGTCGACATTATAAATAATTCCAGACCCGATATATTCCTGAGCCTTCACGTGAATGCTGAAAAAAGCTCAGCTAAAACTCGGGGGCCCATGGTCTTTTATTATTATGACAGTGTAAAAAGCAGGCAATTGGCTCTGCAGATTCAAAAAAACTTAGAAGAAGCTTACATTAAAGCTGGCCACAGGGTACCGGCACGGAAAGCTAACGGCAACAGATCTCTTTTTATATTGAAAAACACAAAGCCAGCCGGTGTCATTGTGGAACTGGGTTTCATAACTAATTCCGGGGACAGGCAGCTTCTAACAACAGAAGCTTTTCAAAAGCAAATAGCAAAAGCAATGGCGCTTGCGATTAAAGAATATTTTTCACAAAAGGCTTTGTAAAAAAATATTTTGTGTTATAATTAATAAGTGAATTATCGCAACAGAAATTTTAAGGTTACAGGTGAAGACATGAGCAATGACATTAAGAGAGAGATATTTGAATGGTTGAAGGCTATTGTCCTGGCACTTATTCTTGCATTTATCATAAGAGGTTTTATATTTGAACCCATGATAGTACCTAGCGGTTCCATGATTCCAACTATCCAAATTAACGACAGGATTTTGGTAAATAAGTATATATATAGATTTCAGTCTCCTGAATATAATGACATAGTGGTCTTTAGATATCCCGATGACCATAAGCAGATATTTGTCAAGCGCCTTATAGGTAAGGGCGGGGATGTAATAGAGATTAGGGATAGTGTCCTTTATAGAAATGATGAACCCATACAGGAGCCCCAGTTAAACGAAGCCATGTACAATGATTTCGGGCCCTATAAAGTTCCTGAAGGGCATTACTTTATGTTGGGGGATAACCGAAACAATTCAAAGGACAGCAGGTTCTGGGACAACAAATATGTTTCAAGAGAGCAAATCGTAGGCAAAGCAACGTACCGAATATGGCCAATAAATCGAATTGGTGCCCTTAAATAAAATTACAATCTTGAATTTTCATTAGCTTTGTATTATAATATTTTCACGGCAATTGGCTATTAGTGGGGATATAGCTCAGCTGGGAGAGCGTCTGGTTCGCAATCAGAAGGTCAGGGGTTCGATCCCCCTTATCTCCACCAAAAGGGGCGCGTAGCTCAGTGGGAGAGCGCTTGATTCACATTCAAGAGGTCGCAGGTTCGAAACCTGCCGCGCCCACCATGATAAAAGGGGGATTCGCAAGAATCCCGTTAAGCATAAAAACCGTTAAAAAAGCTCAAGTACACACTTCGTACACACTTTTTTAAAAAACAAAAACCGGGAAGCTCGCAACTTCCCGGTTTTTGTCTCCCGTATTAAGTTATCGGGAGTTTTCCATCAGGGAAGCCAGCAGGTTGCCAACCTTGTCAGCGGCTTCCCTCTTCATTTTAGCCGTAACGCTGCTGTAAACGTCCATCGTGAAAGCCGATGAATGATGTCCCAGGGTCTCCTGTATCGTCTTTACGTCAACGCCCTGCTCCAATGCAATGGTTGCGAAAGTGTGCCGCAGGCCGTGGAAAGTAACATCAAGGCCTGCTTTTTTAATTACCCGTTCAAATACCCTGGTAAACGCCCTGGGATCAAGCGGTTCTCCGATTTCATTTGCAAATACAAGGTCCAGATCCTTACGATAAATTCCGCCGGCCATAAGCCGGTATTCAGCCTGCTTCTTTTTATGCTCCTTCAGCACCTGCACCACCGCCGGGGCAAGGTTGATCACCCTGTTAGATAACTTTGTTTTTGGTTCCTGAAATACCAGCCCTT